>Ga0315338_1000445_pt1 | contig 96978 bp, 87 predicted proteins | sample ASW8metaG_FD_204518 | JGI IMG/M metagenome (GOLD analysis project Ga0315338, IMG submission 204518) | Ammonia-oxidizing marine archaeal communities from Monterey Bay, California, United States - ASW #8 | ecosystem: Environmental > Aquatic > Marine > Coastal | place: USA: California | collected...
CAATGCCGAGAGCGAGCGCCGCGAACGCCGCGACGATGATTTTTCCGCGCCCTGAGCTAGCTTCGATTTCTTCGTTATCGAGTAGATTCACAGCCAAATTTTAGCACGCGTAATAAGCGTCAATAACCGGCTCGGCCACTCACGGCGAAGCGACAGCAGCTGTCCCCTTTGGCCTCACATTGAACCTCGCTGCCGTCGACCGGTTTGTCGAACAAGGCCATGGCGAGCCCTTCGAGGAGGCCCAAGATCGTGTAGCAAACGGACTGAGTCGAGGGGCCATAGCACTCAGCGAAAGCCGAGTGGGAGACTTTGACCACGAGCTCTTCCCCTTCGAAATTCGCGATCTCGGTGGTCACCGCGCCCCACCCCGCTTCGGACAACACGTGGCCTACCGTCGCCAACACGTCGGCGGGAGCGTAGCCGAAGACGTCGCGGTACCGGCTGGCAAGGAACGCCCCTTCGCCATGCGCTGCCTGGGTCATCATCGGGCCGACTTCGTTGGGAAGATGGGATTCGACGCTTTTTTGTAGCTCCATGAACAACGACGGCGCCAGCATCACGTAGCGCGCGCTCGAGAGACGGACTTCTCCGCGGTCGGGGTCGTAGCTTAGACTGCCGACGAGCTGATTGACTGCCGGCTCTTCGTCGCTATCGCTCATGGACGGTGTCGCCAAGCCCCCAATAACGCCGCGAGCAAAACACGATGGGCTTCGGATCCTCGCCGCCCTCGAGCTCCGCACTCTCGACCTCCCCGAAGAAAACCGTGTGGTCTCCCTGCGTCGACTCGCCCACGACTTTGCAATGAAGGTATCCAAGACAACCGTCGATTTTAGGGTACGTGTAGCCTTCGAATTGCTCTTCGGAGCTGAGCTTCGGGCTCGCGAAATGGTCCGAGACCTTCGCCTGGTCTTCGGCGAGAACATTGACGACGAACTTGCCCTGCTGGATCGCGTCATGCGCGCGAGACTCTTTCATGATGCAGATCAAGACGAGCGGCGGCGATAGACTGACGGACGTAAACGAGCTGACGGTGATGCCTCGCGGGCCGTCGGGCCCGTCAGCTGTCACGACCACGACTCCCTGCGGAAATGTGCGCATGACATCGCGCAATGAAATGTCACTCATTGGGTTCCTCCGTAAATGCTGCGCTCCATTCGATGTCGACACACCCCTTTACCGTCATCGCGGCGGGACAGCCTCTTTCGTGCACGGCGAGGGCACGTTCGGCCTCTGATTGCTTGCCCGTCGGGAGCTTGATTCGATACTGAACGCGGATACGTGTGATCTTCATGACGCCTTCGACGTCCTCGATATCACCCTCGACGAGGGCGGATAGCTTGTCCGGGTGACTTGGAATTCCGCGCACCTCCAGTGCGCGCCCTAGGGTGCCGGTCAGTCACCCGCCGACTGCGCCCACGATGTAGTCCAACGTCGCGGGAAACTCCTCCTCGGGCTCGATGCCGTAGAACTCCTTGATGCCGGAATGGACTCCAAAGTGGACCGGCGCGTCGAATCCCTCTATGTAGGCAAGGCGGTGCGGACCCTTGTCTTTCTCGATCCGGACTTTGGAGGTGTGGACGATCTTGCTCATGACTCCCCTTTGCTCGTAACGTAGACATAGTCCTTCATGACGTCGTCGTCATCGAAGTAGATAAAGTACATCATGTCGCCGGCGGCGAAAACACGAAGTTGTGGCCAGTCGCCCGCCTTGTCCCGAATCTCAGCCTCTTTGCGGCTGCCCCAACGCGTAATTGCGGCGTCGAGCTCCGCAGGGCTTTCGATCACATTGACGAGGGGCGCTTTCTCCTTCAGGCCTTCCGTAACCTGATAGACCGTTGGCGTTTGCACGAGAATGCCGCGCAATCGACGGTTGTGCATTTGGGTTCGCCTAACGTCGTAGCCAAGCGTGCCGAAGTAGAGCGCGGCGCCAAGCCCGGCGACGGTGATGAAGCCCGCGACCCCGGAAACGACGACTCCTCGCTTCTTCCTTGCGGGATCCACCTCGCGCTCGGCGAACGCGGATAGTCGGAGCTCGGGGTCACGCATGAAGCCAGACCCGGAAGAGGAGCCGTCCTGGTGAGCGGTTACACGGTAGAAGCTCAAGTAACATCTGATGAGGATTTACTTTAGCTAACCAGGCGTAACAGGTTGCCGTGTCAGGGGTTCGGGTCGAACACCTCGGGGTGCAGCGCCTCGACTTCCGCGTTGGCGTCGGCGGCGGCGAGGGTGATGGAGAGCTCCTCGACCGCGGGTGCGCTGCACGCGAAGTCGGTGCAGACCTGGTAACGGACAATTACATTCGCTTGCAGCGACTCTGCACCGTCCGATTCCGCCAGCTGCGCCGGGACGCGGATGACCGTCTTCCCCTCGTACAAGTTATAGGTACCAAGCCCGGAGAGATCGCGCGTAACTCCCGCGGGATACGCCGGCGCTCCGAACGCAAAAGGCTCTCCGGTCAGCTCGAGCTCCGTCCGGCTCGGCTCCATTTCTTCTGGGCCGTAGAGGTGATAGCCGGGCTCGATATCTGCGATGACCGCGAGCTCGAAATCATCGCCGGGACGCACCGGCGCTTGTGAGGCTACGAGCTCGAAGCGGACCGAGGCATCCCAATCCGGAACTTCGACCTGGGCGGACGCCATCGAGACGGCTGCCCCGACGAACAGCAGGGCGAGCGCGCGCATCACTGAAGCTTCTCCAGCTCCGCGAGAATCGTGTCCGGAGAAGTTCGCTCCTTGTAGTTGACCCAGACGTTGACGAAGCGGACCGTCCCCTCCTTGTCGATGATGATCGTCGCCGGATGCGGAATGCCTTGCATGCTCTCACGGGAGACGTCCGGGTTCGTGAGCCCATAGGTGTCGATCACGCTCTCGCCATCACACAACAGCGGAAACGTCCAGCTCTGTGTTTCCAGCCAGCGTGCGGTCTCCTCCATGTCGTACTTGGAAATGCCGAGCACGACGGCGCCCTTGGACTCGATCGCGGTGAGGTTGTCTTGCAGCTCCCCGAGCTGCTTCTTACAAAACGGTCACCAATCGCCGCTACGGAAAAACTCGAGCACGACCGCGCTCTTCCCCCTGAAGCTCGACAGCTGGACATCGTTGCCCTTTGCGTCGACGAGTGTGAAGTCGGGAGCCGAGTCGCCAGGCTCTACGGTCACCTGAGCGGTCGCCAAGGACGACACGAACAGGGCAGCAACAAGAACGTTCGTCGTTGTGGTCACGGCGCCAATATACCACAGTCAATGTGGTTGGCACTGTGAGCTGGAGACGAACGCTGCAGCGAGGCTAGACCTCTTGCGCTCCCCAGAGGTAACCAGCGATGCGTCGAAAAAGGCCGTCATCAACGGGCGTACTGATGGCCTCTCCAGGAGACTCCCCGCCCCCCTGCCACTCCTCGTACGCCGCCTGCAGATCCGTCGCGATCTCATCCGGATCGAGGTCGAGCGACCGCGCGTAGGACTTCACGAAGCTCTGAAAATAGAACTCGCCCGGGAATCGGTCGAAGCGTTCTTCCTCGAGGTCTTCGAGATAACACAGACCGATCCGGGTCTCGTTCGCGATCCTCTGCAGCCGGATCAGTTTGGTCTCCCTCAGGGCCTTGAGGGACTTGCCTCGATACGCCATTTCTCCGACCTCCTGCTTTCGCGGTCCGAAGAAACCTACCCTGCAAAACTTCGGGGAAACGGCCGCGGAAGCTCGATTCCTAGGTTGTAAGGTGAGACCGTGAGGTGTTTCGCCGTGCGCGGTCCCTTCCGGCGCTAACTAGAAAGTATCAAGGGCTAAAGTGAGATGTCAACAAGAAATCCACAACCTATCTCACAGAATTCATGTTTTTTGCGGAAAACCGTGCTCGTGGGTCTGCGCGCCGTTCTCCGAGCCGGAGCTGGGAGTGAAGACGCTCGACTCACCCGCCTTTCTGGGCTTCGAGCTCGGCGATTAGTGCCCTGAGAGATGTGATGATCTCGTCGGGGTCAACCTCGCGTTTGCGAAACGTCATCTGCAAGCGAAAAGGATTTCCCCGTCCGCCGTATTTGTAGACGAAGTTCTTCGGCCGGCCACGGCTCGCTTTCTTTTTGACGCTTTGGCGAGCCGCATCTCTGCTGAGACCCTCACGCGAGATTTTCTCGATGAGCTCCGTCATTTTTTCGATCGACTCTTGTCTAACTATTTGTAGCAACAACGACTTAGAGACAATGTCGGCGAGCCGACACAGGTCTCGAATCTCTTCGGGCATCCCGGTGAGGCTCAGGGTCTCCGTGACGCTGGTCCGCGACTTCCCGACCCGCTTGGCGAGTACCTCATGCGTGTACTCGTGATCGGAGACCAGCTGGTCGTACGCGTCGGCCTCCTCGAACGGTGTCAGGTCTTTGCGTTGGATGTTCTCGATAAGGGCGAGCTCCAGGGTCTCCTTGTCGTCCACGTTGCGCTCGACGCAGGGCAGCTCTGAGAGTCCGGCGTTGATGGCTGCTTGGTACCGGCGCTCTCCCGAGATGATCTGGTATGACTCGCCGTTGCGCCGAACGATCAGCGGCTCTAGAATGCCCTTCTCCCGGATGGACGCAGTCAGGTCCGCGAGGTCGCCCATTTGCTGTCGCGGCTGGCTCGGGTTCGGCTTGATCTCCTCGATTGGGATCATGCGCCCGATACTCGCGCCGCCCCTCGCCGACAGCTCATCCACGAAATGGGCCTCGTTACGAAACTTCACCGTTGTCGGTAGCCCCACTTTCCTAGACACGTGCCATCACCTCTTCCGAAAGGCTGTAGTACTCGAACGCGCCGCTCGAATGGGGCGCGAAGCTAAAAATCGACTCTTTGTAGGCCGGACTCTCCTCGAGCCGAATACTCTTGCTGATGACCGTCTTGAAGACCTTGCCACCGAACTCCTCCTTGATACGGGCACTCACGTCCCGGGAGAGCGTCGTGCGCTTGTCGTGCAACGTAATCAAGACGCCGAGGACTTGAAGCTCCGGGTTCGGCCGTGACTTGACCTTGTCCAGCGTCTCTAGGAGGTCGTCCGTCCCTTCGAGCGCGTAGTACGAAGACTGGATAGGTATCAGCAAATGGGTCGCGGCGACGAGCGCGTTCACGGTGATGAGCCCAAGTGTCGGTGGCGTATCGACGATGATGAAGTCGTACGTCGAGCGAACCCGCTCGAGCTTGTCGCGGAGTCGAAAGTGCGCGTCCATTTCACCGAGCAGCTTGCTCTCGAGCTTCGCGAGTGAGATGCGCGCGGGCACGACCGAGAGGTATTCGTGCTCGGATTCGTAAGTAGCATCCGCGAGCGACACGTCTTTCTCGGTCAAGACGTCGTAGATCGATTTCTCCACGGCGTCCACATGGAGAAAAGAGATGCTCGAGTTCCCTTGCGGGTCCATGTCGATGAGAAGCGTCTTCTTTTTCTTCGACGCGAGCGCAGCGGCTAGATTGATGGCGGTAGTGGTCTTTCCTACTCCGCCCTTTTGGTTCGCGATCGTGATGACTCTGGTCACGTGCTCACTCCTCCATGTCCCGTGGGCAGTGCATGGCCGCTCGCCCGGAAAAGCTTAGGCCCTGTCGAGTGCGGCGAACGCAATTTCGTCGCGCGCGGGATTCCGTGCAGGCCTGGACGATGCTGCTGGTCCAGCGCTCTACATCTTGTACTTGCCGAGGTCGTCGGGATTCAGGCCTTCCAACCACTTCTGAAGTCTTTCCGAGTCGGTGGTGTCCTTGGACTGGTCGAGCCCCTTGGCGCTCTCCACCACCGCTTCTTCGACGAATATCGGAGACTTGGTTCTGAGTGCCAGGGCGATAGCATCGCTTGGTCGAGCATCGACGGCCATCGTCTGACCGCCACGGTCGAGGTAGATCATCGCGTAGAACGTGTTCTCTTTCAGTTCCGAGACGACGATGCGTTGCACGTCGGCCTCGATCTCGCTCAAGATGTTCCGAAGGAGATCGTGAGTCATCGGACGCGGCGTCGAGACGTTCTCGATTTGCAGAGCGATCGCGTTCGCTTCGAAGACTCCGACCCAGATCGGCAGCACACGCTCACCGACTTTGTCTTTGAGGATAACGATGGGCATGTTCGTGATGGGGTCAATCATCAGACCCTTGATCGTCATCTCGATTTCCATGTCGAACCCTTCCGGTGACCCCCAGAGGAGATAGCTACCAAATATAGGGGCAGCCTAGATCAAAGTCAACACGATTTAGTGGTCGTAGTTGCCAAACAGGCTATTCGGCCCCGCCCGCGTGATCGTGACCGGGACGGTAGCGCCCGGGACACTCGCGCCTGAAAAGTTCACGACGCGGTTGTGGGGCGAACGTCCGGAGAGCTCTTCAGCGACCTTGCGGCTTCGGCCCTCGACGAGCACTTCCAGGGTCTGGCCGATGAAGGATTGGTTGCGGCGAAGCTGGATCTGCTGCTGCGCTTCCTGGAGTCGCGCCAGGCGCAGCGTCTTCGTCGGCTCCGGTACGTCGTCCACTTGCTCTCGCGAGGCATAGGTGAATGGCCGTTCCGAGTACTTGAACGAATAGACTCCATCGAAGGTGACTTCTTGGAGCAGAGCAAGCGTCTCCTCGAAGTCGGCATCGGACTCACCCGGAAAACCCACGATGAGATCCGTCGTCAGAGCGAGATCCGGGACGTACTCGCGCGCAAGCTCAACCTTCGCGAGGTACTCTTCGCGGCTGTAGCCGCGGTTCATCCGCTCGAGCACCCGCGTCGAGCCCGACTGTGCCGGCAGGTGCATGTGCGGGCACAGCTTGTCCAGGTCTCGAAAGCGCTTCATGAGCGGCGGCCCGAAATCCTTCGGGTGCGGGCTCGTAAAGCGTAATCGACGGATGCCGTCGACCGCGTGCACCGCGTCGAGCAAGCTCTCGAACGACCCTCCGTCGCTAGGCTGCCGGTAGGAGTTCACGTTCTGGCCAAGCAGCTGTACCTCTTGATAGCCGGCGCGGGCCAACGCCTCGACTTCATGAACGATATCGGCGATCGGGCGGCAGCGCTCTCGCCCCCTCGTAAACGGGACGATGCAAAAGGTGCAGAAGTTGTCACACCCCTCCATGATGGTAACGAACGCTTTGACCCCGCCAATTCGCTCGATCTGCTCCGGCGGGATATCGAGATTCTCGGCGTGTCGACCTATCGACACCACCCGCTCCTGGGTCGTCGCGACCGTGGCCAGGACCTCGGGTAGCTGCACGAGGCTCTGGGTACCGAGCACGAAGTCGACGTTCGGAGCCCTCTCGAGGATGGCGTCCCCCTCCTGCTGCGCGACGCAGCCGGTGACACCGACGATGACCCGCCGCTCTCGTTTCAACGACGCGAGCCTCTGCAGTCGCGAGAACACCTTCTCCTGAGCTTTCTCCCGTACGCTACACGTGTTGAGGATGAAGACGTCCGCGTCCTCGTCCGACGCCGTTGCCTCGAGTCCGAGTCCGGTGAGAGCGCCCGTGAGCTTCTCGGTATCGTGGATGTTCATCTGGCAGCCCCACGTTTCAATAAAGAAGCGCTCGTGGGGGAAGAGCTTGCTCGTGGATGCCATCTACCGTTTCTTTCCCTGGGGCGCTCGATGCCCATCGTGGGCCTCGACCAACTGTCGCGCGTGCTCGCGGGCGCTCTCCGTAACGACGGCGCCCGCCAACATGCGAGCGATCTCCTCGATGTGCGCGTCTTCGTCGAGCCGCGTAATTCGCGTCTCGATCCGCCCTTTTGACTCCATTTTATCAATTCGGTAGTGCGCTGGCGCGAAGCTTGCGATTTGCGGGAGATGCGTCACGCAAATGACCTGATGGAGTCGCGCGAGCTCACCAAGCTTGTCCCCGACGGCCTCCGCGACACGCCCACCGATACCCGCATCCACCTCGTCGAAGACCAGAACCTTGGCCAGGTCGTCTTTCGCGGCAACGGACTTGAGAGCAAGCATGAAGCGGGAGAGCTCGCCCCCCGACGCGACCTTCGCGAGGGGCTTCAGGTCCTCACCAGGGTTCGCGGAGAACAGCAGCTCGGCGCCATCCGTGCCGGACTCCCGTGCCTCTGAAACCTCCAAGCCGACGCGGAAACGTGCCTTCGGCAACGCCAGGCTTGGCAGCTCGCCGACCACGGCCTTCTCGAGCCGCCCGGAGGCGTTCCGACGCATGCGTGATAGCTCCTGCGCGAGTGCGTCATACTTCTGCCGTCGTGCGTCTCGCTCGGCTCGGAGCGCATCGAGCCGTTCGTTCGTGTCCTCAAGGGCGGCCAGGTCCCGGCGACATTGCTCCCGCTTGTCGATCACCGCCTCGAGGGTGCCCCCGTGCTTCTTCTTCAATCGCTCGAGTAGGGAGAGACGCGACTCGACCACGTCGAGCTTCCCTTCGGTGACGTCGATACCGTCCGCGTAGTCGCGTAAGCTGAGCGCGAGATCCTCGAGAGGGCCCGTGACCGCATCCTTGCCGCGGCTGTAGCTCTTCCAGTGCGCGTCGATCTCGGAAAGCTCGTCGACTTGTTTGAAAACGGATGCCAAGCGCGCCAGCACGGAATCTTCGTCCTCGTAGAGGCGATGGAACAAACCGTCCGAGAGCGTCTTGAGCTTCTCCGCATGGGCCGCGAGCCCCCGCTCTCGATCGAGCTCTTCATCCTCGCCCGCCCGTAGCTCCGCCTTATCCAGCTCGGCGAATACGAACTCGGTGAACTCTTTCTGGGCCGCCCGCTCTGCATTTCGTCGCGTCTCCGCCGTCAACTCCTGCTCGACGGCCGCGATGGCAACGAATGCCTCGCCGACTCGATTCCGGAGCGTCCACGAACCACCGAAGGTATCCAACAGGTCGAGCGCCGCCTCGGGTCGTAGAAGGCTCAGGTTCTCTCCCTGGCCGTGGATATCGACGAGGTGAGGCGCCATGTCCCGGAGGAGCGTGCGGGAGCCGGCGGAGCTGTTGACGATCACCTTGCCGCGGCCGCCCCCTCGACTCAACTCCCGGCGGACGACGATCTGCTCATCGGGGTCGACCCCGGCCTCCGCAAGCCGCTCGGCTAACGCTTCCGGCACCGGTGCCAGCTCGAACCCGGCCTCCACGACCGCGCTATCCGCGCCCGTCCGGATCAGCTCGCTACTCGCCTTGTCCCCGAGAATGACGCCGAGGGCGTCCACGAGGATCGATTTCCCGGCCCCGGTCTCGCCCGTCAGAATGTTCAAGCCGGCGGAAAACTCGACCTCGAGACTCTCGATGACAGCGACGTTCTCGACCCGCACCCAACGAAGCACGAATGAAACGTACCACAAACAGCGAGATCCGTTGACACGCCCCAAGGCCTTGTGGTAGCGTCGCGAAGCACTAATACATATTGTGTGCGGGCGGTATTCGTTCGCACGGAGGTGGAATCCTAGCTCTTGCAAGAGATCAATTCGGCCCCGCTCGAGAGCGAAGCAACTCTCGATATCCTCGACCTCATCTTAAACGCGGGACTCGTCTCGAATGCGGTGCTGCTGATCCTGCTCGGGTTCTCGCTCGTGTCCTGGGCGATCGTCCTGAGCAAGTGGACCACCCTCCGGAAAGCGGAGGCCCATACGGCTGCTTTTCTCGAGATATTCCGGAAAAGCAAGAAGTTTTCAGATGTGCATGTCGTTTGCCAACAGCTCCGCACGAGCCCGCTCGTGGGATTGTTCCTATCGGGGTACAACGAGATTAACTTTCAGCTCAAATCGAAGACGGACGCGAACGCCGTCAAGATCCATAACCTCGAGAGCATCGCCCGCAATCTGGTCCGAGCCTCGAACACCGAGGCGCTCAAGCTCGAGAGTCGGCTCGGCTTTCTCGCCACGACCGGCAGTGCGACCCCTTTTATCGGATTGTTCGGCACCGTTTGGGGAATCATGAACGCGTTCCAGCGGATCGGGGCCGTACAGTCGGCGAACATCTCCGTGGTAGCGCCAGGCGTCAGCGAAGCGCTGATCGCGACCGCCGCCGGACTCGCAGCAGCCATTCCCGCGGTGATTTTCTACAACTTGTTCGTGAACTGGGTGAAACGACTGTCGATTCAGATGGACGATTTCGCGCTAGAGTACATAAACATCATCGAACGGAACTTCACTTAGCGCGGAGACGAGCGTGCAAGTCGGAAACGGCGACAGCGATTCGGGCCGAGGCTCACAGCTCTCGGGCTCGGCGACATCCATGCTGATGGGGCGTCGAGGTGGCGGCAGCTCTCAGATGGCCGACATCAACGTGACACCCTTCGTGGACGTCGTGTTGGTCCTGCTCATCATCTTCATGATCACGGCACCCATGCTGATGCGCGCGATGGACGTGAGCCTTCCCTCCGCGACCATGCGCCGGGACGACCCGTCGGAGCGAACCATCGTGACGCTCGACGCCGAAGGCCGCACCTTCATCAATGACAGCGCCGTCAACATTTTGCTGCTGGAGGATCAGATCAAAGAGCGTGTCGAGGTCCAGGGCCTGCGCCTCGCCTATCTCCGCGCGGACGAGTCACTTCCCTACCGAGAGATCATCAAGGTGATGGACCTCCTCAAACGCGCAGGCGTCGACACCGTCGGGCTCGCCTACGTGTACCCCGAAGAGCAAGGCTCGTAGCTCATGCGATCCCAGAGTGCCGCGGTCGACCCTTTCCAGAAGATGCTCGTCTGGTCCTTCGTCGTGCATTCCCTGCTCTTCACCTCCTTCGCGCTCGGAGGCTGGCTTCTCCCGGACAGCAACACACTCCCAACGCCCGGAGCGGACATGTTCGTAAGCCTTGGGGAGTCCGGCCCCGTAACCGGCGCCGGCGGTGGCGCGAGCCCGCCTCCCAAGGTCGAGCCCGAACCGGAGCCGGAGCCCGAACCGGAGCCGCCCAAGAGTGAGCCCAGAGTCGTGCGGCCCACGGTGGAGCAGCGCGACGAGGTGCCCGCTCCCGATGCCCCGGTGAAACGGAAGCGGCGTTTCGAGCCCCCCGAACAGGACTCGGGGCTCCGCGGGCAAGACGCGTCGCCCAAAGAGTCCGCCGATGTCCAAACCGCCGTGACCGGACCACCCGGCATCGGCCTCGGCGGGGCGGCGGGAGGCTCCGCATTCGATCAAGACTTCGAGTACGCCTACTACGTCAAAACGATGTTGGGACGGATCCATCAACATTGGCAGCGCACCGCCGTTCGCGGGTCGACCGTGGTGATCGTGCAGTTTACGATCATCAAGGACGGGAGCGTTCTCGACGCGAGCATCGAACAATCGTCGGGCGTCTCGATCCTCGATCGCGGGTCTTTACGGGCGGTGATGCTGGCAGACCCAATGCCTCCACTTCCGAACTCCTATCCACGGGACAGCGTCGGCGTCCATCTACGATTCACCTACACGGACAACTACTGAGGGGCTCGGGATCACCATCGGGATTTCGATTATGAAACACCTACTGAGAGCAGCGAGCGTCATGGGGGTCGTGGTCTTTGCGATTGCGGTCCTCCCTCCGACCACACGTTCCTCGGGAATCGCGAGCGAGACGACGTTCGCGCAAACGGATTCCGGGTGGTTCATCAACATTACCGATCCGGGGCGCCCGGTGCGGATGGCGATTCCGGATTTCGAGATAGGCACGGCCGATGCGTCCTCCTTCTCCGAGACAATCTCGAGCGTCGTGTGGAACGACATGGAATTCGCGTCGATTTATCGGCTCGTCCCCAAACGTAACTACCACATCGCCCAATCTGAAGGCGACGCGAGAGCGATCGATTTCTACCAGTGGGAGTCCGTCGGTGCCGACATCCTCATCAAAGGGGTGACGGAGATCCAAAGAGAGACCCTCATCACGGAGGTCCGCATCTACGCAATCAAGGCCCAAGAAATGGTCTTCGGCAAACGCTACGAGGGGCCCGCCGCCGCCGCGCGCCGCATGGCGCATCGGATCGCCGATGACATCTTGATGCAGGCGGGAAACTACCGTGGCATCAATCAAACGAAGCTTGCTTTTTCGAGCGATCGTCGTGGCGAGCGCAGTAAAGAGATTTACATCATGGACTATGACGGCTTCAACCAGAGGCCCCTTACCGCGAATCGGTCCCTGAACCTGACACCGACTTGGGCGCCCTCGGGACGCGCGCTCGCTTACGTGTCGTACCGTACCGGCACCCCGGCGCTTCATTTGGCGCACATCTACGAAGGTCGCGGAGAGCTCATCGAAACGGGCGCCGGTATGGCGATCAACCCCTCCTGGTCGCCGGACGGGAGCCGGATTGCTTTCACCTCGACTGCGGATGGAAACTCGGAGCTCTACCTCGTCAACTCCGATGGCGGCGGTCTCCGCCGCTTGACGGACCACCCCGGCATCGATACCTCGCCGTGCTGGTCCCCGACCGGGCGCGAGATCGCGTTCACTTCCGATCGGACCGGTGCGCCGCAGATCTACGCGATGGACACCGATGGCCTCAACTTGCGCAGGATTTCGTACGAAGGAAGCTACAACGACTCCCCGAGTTGGTCGCCCTCGCGGCAATATTCCGAGCTCACATTCGCGTCTCGCATCGAACGTGGCCCGTTCGATATCGTCGTGTACGACTTCCAGACCCGCCAGACCCGGCAGCTCACCACCGGCCGCGGGAGCAACGAAAATCCGGGCTGGTCGCCCAACGGTTTGCACATCGTGTTTACTTCGAGCCGTTCGGGCTCGGATCAGATTTGGACGATGAACCGTGACGGCAGCAACCAGAAGCGGCTCACGCGGGACGGAAACAACAAGACGCCGCAGTGGGGCCCGATTCCCATAGAAGATTCATGAGCGCGTCCAAAGGAGGACTAAAATTGCGAACCCCCAAAGCAGTAGGCTCTCTGCTCGCTACCGTCGTGCTCGCCTCACTCGCGAGCGCATGTGGCGGAAAGACGGACCGCCCGCCCGTCGTGACCTCCGACCCCGGGAGCCTCGATACGGCGGAGACGACGCCGGAGCCCCCGGCACCACGCCCACCGCAACCGACTCCACCCATGCCCCCAGTCGATACCGGTGAGGACCTCGTCCGCTCCGACGATCCCGCGGGCATCTCCGGCATGGATCTGGTCGACCTCAACGAACCCGGCCGTGAGTTTCTCGAGGACGTTTTCTTTGGCTTCGATAGCGCCAGCCTCGACGGCGCCGCGCGCGCTATCTTGGACGAGCACGCCAGGACGCTGAACCAGTACCCCGACATGAAGGTCTTGATCGAGGGGCATTGTGACGAGCGTGGGACCGTGGAGTACAATCTCGCGCTGGGTGAGCGTCGGGCGAATCAGGTTTACAACTATTTGATGAGTCTCGGAATCGCGTCGAACCGGATGCGCACCATCACCTACGGCAAAGAGTTCCCCATCGACCCGGGCCATAACGAGCAAGCCTGGACTCGCAACCGCCGTGGACGGTTCGAGATTACCGAGAAATAGACTATCCACCTCTTCCGAGGTGCATGAGGAGGCCAAGGTGAGACGTTTTCGAACCGTGAGAACCGTCGCAGCGGTTTCCCTGTTGTCGATCTCGTGCATAGCCGTTTCTGCCGGCGCAGCGCAGCGCGATCGGGACAACATCATAGCGGAACTCCGGCTGATCCAATCTCAGCTGAATGACATGGTGAACGCGAACGCTGCCTTGGTGCAGGCCATCGAAGAGCTCAAGTCGCAATCGCAGTCTCAACAAGACGGGCTACGAAAGACCCTCGCCGACTCGAACGTGGCGCTCGAACGCCTACAGCAAGACCTTTCGATCATCTCGTCGCGCGTAGACGAGACCAACGGGCGCATGGGAAACCTCCAACAAGAGGTCGCGTCGATGCGTCACAATCAACAGCCATTGCTAATCCCCCCGCTCGAGACCGATGGGGATGGTGAGCAGACCGCGGAGGACGGCGACGATGGCGAGGTCCCCCCCCCAGTGATGGCCGCGGTTCCGAACGTGACGGATATCTACAATCAAGCGCGGATCGACTACACACAAGGCCGCTACGGCCTCGCGATCTCGGGCTTCGAAGACGTTCTGGGCTCCGACCCCAGAGGGGATCTCGCCGACAACGCGCACTACTGGATTGGCGAGAGCTACCTGGCGCAGCGCCAGTACGAGCGCGCGATCGAGACGTTCGACCGCGTGATCCGCGACTATCCCGACAGCAATAAGCGCTCCGACGCCTATCTCAAGAAAGGGATGGCATTGCAGGATCTCGATCGCCGCTCCGAAGCCTTGCTTATTTACGAGCTCGTGATCGAACAGTTTCCGAACAGCCAGCACGGTCGCATAGCGCGTACTCGCATCGAAGAGCTGATGAGAACGACACCTCCGCGTTTTTGAGGGAGGTCGAAGCACGCATAATTCGTCTCGCAGAATGAGACGGGACGAGAAAAGTTAGAAGAGGAGAAAAATGCGAGGGGTCAACAAAGTGATATTGATCGGGAATCTCGGCCGAGATCCCGAAATCCGTTACACGAAGGACGGCACGGGGGTCGCGAATCTGAACCTCGCGACGTCGGACTCGTGGAAGGACGCCCAAGGACAGCGCCAGGAGCGAACGGAGTGGCACCGCGTCGTCGCGTGGGGAAAGCTCGCGGAGATCGCGAAAGAGTACTTGTCCAAGGGTGAGAAGGTGTACATCGAAGGACGTCTTCAAACGCGCTCCTGGGATGACAAAGACGGGAACAAGCGCTACACGACCGAGGTCAGAGCGGATCAGATGGTCATGCTCGGCAGTCGTGGGGGCGATGGTCCGCGTGACCACGGCCCGCCGGCCGGTCCCCCGGACGACTTTGGTCGCGAGCCCTTTCAGGCTACCGACGAAGACGTTCCGTTCTAGCTGCGAAGCAAAGCCGCGCGAGAGGCGCGGGTGATGCAGGTCCACAAGGGCGGAACGGAGCTACGGAGAGAAACACCGTTCCGCCCTATGACTCGCAGGATTGCGGGTCCAAGCCAAGCTACCGTTCCGAACGCCGGTTGTCTGTAAGCCAGTCCACGCCATTTCGAGTCAGCGGTTCGTTTCGTACAATGGATCGAACGGACCTTTCCGACAACTCATGACAGTCTCCCGCAAAGGGGCGAGCCGCACCTGGCCGTGGCTCGTCTTGTCGCTTCCCGTCCTCGCGGCCGTCGCTGCCGCCCTGTTGATGTTAGGCGGCGTCGTGTTCAACGCGAGTGGCCGTTCGGCTCCCATCTCGCCCCAAGAGCGCGCGCTACTCCTCGATGTCCGCGACCTCGCCCGTGGCGGTAGAACCGGCCTCTCCGAGCCGGGCGCCGAGCAGGTCTCCAAGGTTCGGTTCGTGGACACATCGTTCGAGCTCCACTATCTCTACGATGCTCCCCAGACGCCCGAGGCCCCGCTTCTCTCCTACTCCATCACCGTCGAGCCGACGAGCGCCTCCGCGCGTATGACCTTTCGCTCGAAGTGGGATAGCACCCGAGTGTCGTTGTGGATAGGCGCGGACGATATCGCCGTGGAGGAGCGAAATGACCTGTACCAGTGGGGGGACGAGTCCCGCTCGGCGCTCTTGCGCGCCGATGGCGAGCCGTTCGGCAACGTATTCGTCGCCAGGAAAGGCCAGGTCGTCGTATACCTTCTGCTCGCGGGGTCCTATTTCGCGGATTCAGCCCAAGCCGCCGCGTTGCTCGGCCACGGACTCCGAAAGCTGGACCAGGCGCCGTACCCGCTGACCGCCGAAACGAAAGCGAACTAGCGTTCCTTGCCGCGGTGTAGCAAGTTCTTCAGCTTGTCGACCGCAGAGGCCGCCCGTGGGCGTCCGCCGAGTCGTTCCGTCGCCCGTTCGTTTCCGGGGTCGAGGCTCAATGCCTGCTCGAACATCCGTCGGGCGCGAAGCTCCATCCCGCCTTCATCGTAGAGATCGCCCAACGTCAACATGGTCTCGACGTCGAAGCGGTCCGTCTCGAGCACGGCTAGAAAGTGCTTCTCCGCCCGTCGGCGCCAGAGAGGGTTTTTCATCAACGCCTGAGCGAGAATTCGATGGTACTCCGCCTTCGTGTCGTCCAGCCGCACCGCATTTTGAAGCTGTTCGATGGCCTCATGAAACGCCTGCTCGTGAAAGAAGCGTTGCCCGTTCTCGAAGTAGACACGCGCCATCTTCTGATAGTTGAGACTGTCCGGCGTCGGCTTGGGTTTCGGCGCGTCGATCGCTTGCGGGTCCAAAGGCCTCGCAGAAGCGGCACGCATCTCTAATCCTGAGTCGTAGCGGCGTCGCTCTTGTTTGCTCGACAAGATCTCATAGGCGGCCTCGACGGCAAGAAACAGGTCGTCGAACAAGCCGTCCGGGTCGGGAATCTTCAACCCCGCCCTATAGTCCGGATGGAGCCGCTTCGCCAACATCAAATAGCCGCTTCGAACCTCTTCCGGCGACGCCGTCGGCTGTATCTCGAGAAGCTCGTAATACGTGACCCGATGGGCCGTCGCGTGCTTCGCGAGCATCTCGTCCAGCAACGCTTGGGCTTGTGGATCGAGCGGCTTATCGGGGGCCTCCGGTTCGGCGGCGGGGGCCGCGGGAGGCGACGTGTCTTCGGCCGGGATGAACGTGTTCGGCTTAGACGTGACCGATTTGCTCGCAACCGGACGCGGAGGTTCCGGCCGTGGTGCCCCGGGCGCTCGTCGAGGGGCCCGTTTCGGCTCGGCCGGTAGACTCTCGAGATCCAGAACCCCCGCAACGACGAGCGCGTAGATACAGCGCAGCGTTTGCTCTTCGCCCATCGGCGACAATGTGGCGATCTCGCTCGCCGTGGAAGAGCCGTCCACCCGTGAGAGGACGAATCCCTCTTCGGGAGTCAAGCGGAGGTGCTCTCCAACCCAGGCCGGCTCTTTGTCGAACCGGAGCTTCGACTCCAGGTTTCCGATGCGCTCCCTGACCGGGTCGCTATCGGCAAGCCCGCGTGCGGCCTCGAGCAAGATCATCTCGGTCTGTAGGTCACGTCGGGCCAAGTCGTGATCGAGGCCTCCTTCGGTGAGGTCCGCACGATAGAATCCACTGCGCCACGGAACGAGCGAGCGGATAATACTCTCTACTTGGCCCTTGACGTGCGCGTCGAGCTCATCTTGGCTGATGTGTCCCATTTCCACGAGCGTTTGGCCGATCCGCCCGGTCGAGCTTTCGCGTACCTTGCATGCGATCTCGAGTGATTCCCGCGAGAGCTTGCCGCTACGCACGAGGATCTCGCCCAACCGTTCCTCGGTCAGGTCGGAGCTCGCGAAGACGATCTTGCCGTCGTCGAAGTAGACGCGCTTGCTGGCGCCGTCTTGATCGAGATGCAGCACACCCGTCTTGCGATCCGACCTCAGCGCATGCAGAACGGGAGTCAGCCCTCCCTCGTCAAGAGTACCTTCCAAGCCCTCAGCCCCTCCCCAAGCGGCACCGCTGCGAGCGGATGGATCCAGCAATCGTGTTCTGTCAGGAAGAGGAATTTTCTCGCAAGCCAGGCCGGACGTCAAGTTCGAGCCGGAGATTTCCTGTCCCGAAATCCGAAGCCCGAAATACTTCACATTGACATGTCGCTCCTCCTGGCGTCCACCGCCAAACCCGCGACGGGAACAAGGACCCGGAGTTAGGGTGCGACCTCGAATGTCACGCCGAATCTCGTTTCGTAGTCGACTTCCTGCGTCGGATTGGGATCGACGTTCAGGATCACGAAGCTCGCGCCGGGTGGCTCGAGGATGTAGCGGTTGAGCGAATGCCAAGTTCCGGTCTTGTAGACGAATCCCTTGTCTGGATCGATCGCGAAAGCGTGAACGTCGTCGGGCTCGGGAATCGCTTCCGGGTCGTCGAGATCGGTAGGCGCCGCGACCGCGACGACGGAGGGCGCGCCGCCGAGCGGTATGAAAGTCTGTGTGATGGCGAAGTGTCGCTCGAGATCGCCGAACTGTCGACCTTGGAAGGGCTGCCAGATCACTTCGACCGTCGTGCGGCCGTCGATCTCGAAGGGGAACGGGAAGAAGCGGCGCTCGTGCGCGGGACGGTCTTTCGCCTCGATCACTTCACCGAACGGGCGAAACGACTCGGCCGTCATGGGCTCGACTTTCAGAGTGTGGATTCTTGGCATGGGCACCTCTCTCGTCGAGCCGGCTAGAACGGCCCGAGCGCGATCGCTTGTGCAATGACGAGCCCTGAGACCGCAAGGAACAGGACGGCCCAGAACAGTGGAAGATAGAACTCTAGCCACGTCTTCAGTGAGACGTGGCTGATAGCGAGCGTCGCCATGAAATAGCCCGACGTGGGAAAAACGACGTTCGTAATACCGTCGCCCCAGTGCGTCGCGAGGACGACGACTTGGCGGGTCAGGCCGACCAAATCCCCGAGTGGGACCAGGACCGGCAGCGTCAGCAAGCATTGCCCGCTACCGGACGGGACGAGGAAGTTGAACAGCGACTGGGTCACCAGGATACCGACGGCGGTAAGCTCCGATGGCAACGAGCCAACCGCCGCTGCCAGATGGAAGACGAGGGTATCCAAGATATTGCCCTCGGCCATGACGACGGAGGCGCCTCGCGCGACGCCGACGATGAGAGCTCCGACGAGCATCTCCTTCAAGGACTCGTTGAAGTTCGAGCAAATCTTGTTGGCGCGATCGCCCGCGACGAGCGAAACGATGACTGCCATCGCGACGAAAAGGCCGGAGAGCTCGTCTAGGCCGAGACCAGCGATGAGAACGGCCGCGACGATACCGACGAAGAGCACGAGGGTCAGGACGGCGGCGCGTTGTTGGCTCGCGTTGAAGCTCTTCCGGCTCGAAACCTCCTGAGCGAGTCGGGTGCGAAGCGCCGTATCTTCTTCACGGTTGAGCGCGAGCTCCGGGGACGCTTTCACGCGACGCGCATAGCGCATCACGAATAGAATCGCGGCGAGCTGGACCGCGACGAATGAAACGCCGCGGAACCCTGCCCCGGAATACATCGGCAATTCGGCGACGAGATGACCGACCCCGATCGTGGACGGAGAGCTGATGCCGAACGCGAATCCGAGTGAGGTCGATAGCAGCGCGACCGCGGTCGCGACGACGCTGTCGTAGCCGAGCCGGATCATCAACGGGAGAACGATCGGAAGATAGGCGATCGACAGCTCAGGGGTTCCGATGAATGCCGCGACGGCGGCGAAAACGCCCATCAGGACGGGTATTACGAGCTCTGCCCGCGATTTCGTCGCCGCAACGAGACGCTCGATCCCGATGTCGATGACGCCCGCACGGCGCAACACTCCGACGGAGCCACCCACGAGAAGGGTCAGGAAGACGACGCTCGACGCTTCACTCAAGCCTTTTGGAATGGCCGTGACGACATCCATCACGCCCACGGGCGTCTGCTCGATCCCATGATAGGAGCCCGCGACCACCACCTCGCGACCATTGTCGAGGACGCTCCGCTCATAGGCCCCGGCCGGAATAACCCACGTACTGGCCGCCAGCAGCACGATGATACCGAAGAGGATGACGTAGATGTCCGGAAAGGCCCGAAGAGGTCGTCCGTTCGACGTCGGCATCCCGTTACGGGCGGGCACGCCACGCCGGCCGTGAGATTCCGTTCAAATCCCAAACGACCTCTCCGGCGCGAAGCGTGAGCTCGCATTCGAGCTTCTCGTCACCGGGCTGAGTGAGTCCCGCAGTGTCGATAAACCCGAACGTCCCGCGCCGAAGCCCCAAAACGGCGATATCGGCGACCGCCCCGACACCGAGATGGCCGAGGTCGTCACGTCCGATCGTCTCCGACGGTGTCGACGTCGAGGCGCGAACGACATCCTGAAGCGTCATTCCCAGTGCGAGAAACTTCGACATGACATGCAGGAGATCCTTCATTCCACCGTTCACACTGGAGCGGTGCAGATCCGTGCTAATCGTGTCCGGAAGGAAACCCTGCGCTACCGCGGGCACTGCCTGCGCGAACAAGAAGCTACCCCCACCGTGCCCGACGTCGAATACGATACCGCGCTCACGGGCGGACGGAAGGAACACCCGTAGCTCACCGTTCTCGTCCACGATCGGCTCTCTGCCGCTCACGTGAGCGAACGTATGCGTGAAGATATCTCCGTCTGCGAGGTGGTCGAGCAGCAAACTCTCGAGTGATAGCGGCGGGTCGTGCCCACCGAAGTCCACGGCGACCGGGATCGAGGCCTCTCGCGCCGCCGCGACGGCCCGCTCCACCGGAGCCCACTCACTGCCGGCATAGTGGGCGAGCTTGATGCCCACGATCAGCTCCGGATGCTCCTTCGCTCGCATCGCGGTGAGCTTCGCATCCATATCCGCGAGGTTCTGCTCTCTCGGCCCGCCCTTCATACCGGCGCCAACGATGTTGAGAAACGACAAGACCCGGGTACGCGAGCGTTCAATCACCTGTTCGCGGAACTGGTTGAAGTTGCGCCACCCGGCCCCGCCGAGATCCACCACGGTCGTGACCCCCGAGCGCAGAGTGAATCCGTCCGGAGGAAGCGCTGCAAAACCGTTACTGAGATAGGCGTCCGGCTCGGTGCCGTAGAACACGTGGGTATGAATGTCGACGAGGCCGGGAACGACCACGAGGCCGCTCGCATCAATGACGGTCTCGTCCCCGTCCGAGGCGATCATAGGAGCCACGGCTTTTACGACTCCGTCGCGGACGAGAACATCCATGACGCCGTCGAGTCCGTTCCGAGGGTCGATGACACGGCCGCTTTTTATGAGGATGGGGTCGGTTTGGGCGCCGATATTCCCTGCCGCCAACAGGCACAACCAGACGAGGACGGCTCCGCGACTCATCACCGTCTCCGTCCGTGCGTCAACGAGTTCCACAGGTCGATCGTGGGGTTCCTGGTGAGCGTGATGCCCTCCCGTTGCTCCGTCGCGAGCGCCTTGACCGGACGTCGCTCGCCCAGGAGGAAGGTCGCAAACATTTGCTCCATGATGCGAAGCGATCGCTCGACCGAGTCGGGCCGCCAGTGGTACCAACCGTGGGGCTCCCCTTCATACACGACCCAATCGAACCAGTTGTCATGGATTTTGGCTTGAACCCCGTACTGCTCGATCTGCTGAAAACGAGCGGCGGGATCGCCTTGGGCGTACAGGAAGAGCAGCGGCGTCCGGATCTTGGCCGCGTGGTAGATGATGGAACGATCGTAGTAGCCCTGCGGGTTCTCGAGCGGCGTGTCGCCAATCAAGTAGCGGTTCCACCCCTCCATGCCGCCATAGGTCGACAGGGTGACGAGGTCCGTAGAGCCATACCAAACCACGCCGGCCTTGAAGCGCTCCGGGTCTTTCGTGACCGCCGTCGTCGTGTAGAAGCCGCCTGTCGAGCCGCCGAACGCGCCGACCCGTTCAGGGTCTACCCACCCCTCGGCAGCCAATCGGTCCATCCCGATGAACGCGTCCCGCAGATCGTGATCACCGCCGTGCCGGTGTACGGCCTGCCGGTAAGCTTTGCCGCGCCCCGTACTCCCGCGAAAGTTGGGCGCGAACACGACGTAGCCACGGCTCACGAAATACTGAATGTACGGATGCCACTGCACCGGGTGCTGACCATTCGAGTTCGCGCGAAAAAAGAAGAGCCCCGGCGTTGGCTCGCTCGTGGTCGCTCCGTGCGGTTTGTAGACTAACCCCGCAACCGTGAGGCCGTCGAAGCTCTCGTACTCCATGAGCTCCGGCCAGACGAACGTCTCCGGACCGCCGAGGGCAGGGTCTTGGTGGTCCGTTATCTGGCGCGACACGCGCTCCGCCGACACGGAGAAATGCCACAGGTCACCTGTCCGTGCCGGGTCGGAATGCGTCGAGACGATGCCACTTCCGTCGGGAAGCCACCGGTGGTCGCCGCGGGTCTGGCCCGTTGCAGAAGAGCCTCCGGTGACGCCACCAAGATCCGTGAGCTGGCGCACGTCGCCGGTCGCAACCTCCACGACGAAGATCTCGTAGTGGTAATCCAGGTTCTTGGTAAACGAAACGAAGTGTCCATCCGGAGACCACCGAGGCTCGCTGTGCTCGATCGCCTCGTCGAACAACATGTGCGTCGCTCCCGACGCCACGTCGATGATCCCCAGATTGTTCCACCCCTGACGATCCGAGATGAACGCGATCTGCTTGCTGTCCGGCGACCATACCGGCGCGCGATCGAGCGCGTCCAGCGTGTCTGGCGTCAGCAGGCGCGCGTCGCCGTCGGCCACCTCCATCACGTAGATGTCATTATTGCTCTGGTCGTCGTCACCCGCTTTGCGATTCTGCGTCAGCACGACCGATCGACCGTCGGGTGACACGACGCCGCCGCCCGGACCCACTCGGCGTATGCTCCCGGTCGACAGGTCGAGCTCCGCGGTGGACCGATCCCAAAACATCTGCGTCGTGAAGTAGAGCTTCGACCCGTCGGGAGACCAGGACGTGCCACGATCGTCGAGCGGATGTTCCGTCAGCCGCTCCGGATCGCCACCGGAAACCGCGACACGGTACAAGTCCCGAACCTCCGTCCCCCCATGATCGGCCTCGAATACGAGGGTTCTCCCATCGGGGTGGAAGCGGGGTGCCATCTCGCGTCCGGGAAGGCTCGTGAGCTGGCGCGGCTCCCCTCCGGCCGTCGGCACGATCCAAATGTCATACGTGCCTGCCTTCGCGGACTTGAACGCGATGAGGCTCCCGTCCGGCGATAAATCGAACTCCTCGATCCACACCGTACGCGCGAGCGCTTCGATATCGTGTTGCTGCGCCACGGCACCGGCCGTCCAAAGCAACGTGAGCGCGACGATGGTCCCCTCCCGCATCCGCATCTCTACTTCTCGGTGAAGTTCACCATTCCCGAGACACCGTCGTCTTCTGCGGAGGCGCTAAGCTGCGCGGAACGACCCTGGTCTTCGGACATCGCGAGAAGGACCGCGCCATCCCCCATCGTCGTTTCGTTCTGGATCTGAAGGCCCGCATCTACGAACACCTCTTTGTAGAACGCGACGACCTCGTCGATTCCGGACGTCGTCTTGAATGTAAAAGCGCCTGAGCGTCCTTCGGGCGTAGATGACGCGTACGCACCCTCGGCATCGGCATCCGGATAGACCGGCAACCAATCCGGCAATCCGTCGATGCCCGCGGAAGACGAGAACGTCGTCGTCCCTTCGTCGCTCGTGATGTGTATCTCTCCTCCGTCTTCGGTCGTCCCGTCGAACTCGAACGAAGAAGTTTCCCCGTCGGAGGTGAAAGAGAAACGGCCGGACTCGATATCTTCGTAGGTAAACTGAAATTCCTCGCCGGTTTTTGAATTCCGAAAGCGCACGAGACCGTTGTCCTCATCCGTATCGAGCACCTCGATGTCCGGGTTAATAGCCGCGGCAAAGGTGGCCATCGTGCCAACCGGGTCTTCCTCCATCCCCTGCTTGACGTCTCGCGCCTTGTCGAAGATGAAGTAGCCTCCCACGACGAACAACAACATCGTGAGCACGACTATCCCCGCGCAGCCGACTCCGACCCACACCCAAGGGCTCGTACCTTTCTTGGAGTTCTCTTCCTGTGACATTCGACTTCTCCCCGCTTCCTTCCCCGCTATTTACTATCCATCGGCACTACCCCATCCCAATCGGCGGGCGGGGTGCGCTGATGCGTCAAAATAAACGAAGTCAAGAAATCCTTCCCTGTATCCCAGTGCGGTACTTCGTGGAGGCCCGCAAACGCCTCGTCCCAATTCCCGGAGCCGAAGGCGTCAAGAGCTCGTTCGTACTTTACGACCCCTTCCGGAGAAAGGACCTCTTCGCCGGACGCGTCCGGAAGCAGCTCGCTCACGGTGACCGGGAGGTCCATCCCGAACGGGCGCAAGCGGGCCAAACGACGGAATCGCAAGCTGTCGCTCTCCTCGCCGCGGCGCACCTTGTCGACCGTCGCCTCGTCGACGAGGAGCGGGACGCGGAGCTTCTTGGTAATACCCTCGAGGCGCGAAGCCAGATTGACGACCGGGCCGAAGACGTCGATCTTGAACTGGCCGGCGGTGCCGAGTCGTCCGGCGACACCGACGCCGGACGCGATGCCCACCCCACAGCGAAACCCGGACAAGGGGTCGCCGTCCCGCTCGGCGGCATCGGCGAAGTGCTGCCGGATCTCGAGCGCGGCACGGCACGCTTCTCGCGCCCCGTTTCCGTCATCGAGAGGCCAACCCCAAAACGCGAGCGCCGCATCGCCCTGAAAATCTCCGATCACCCCGTCATGCGAGTGGATGCACTTCGTCATCACATCGAGCGCGTGACTGACACGGTGCAGGAGTCCCATGAGGTCATCCTTCGCCCGCTCCGCCTCGCGCGAGAAGCCACGCAAGTCGCAAAACAGGACGGTGACGTCCGTTTCGCGAGGCGCGAGCGCACGCTCCCCTTCCGGGCTCGAGAGGATCGGAAGGGTGACAGGGGAGAAGAACCGGCCGAGAGAGACTTGCTGTCGCTGGAGTCCTTGGAAGTCCCGCATCGCACCCAACAAGTCCGCGACGAGCTCCGTGAACTTGACGTCCGGACGGAGATCGACACCCGCGTCCCCTGACTGACCGGCCACGTAGATACCCCAGCCCGCGCAGGCGGTTCCGGGGATGGGCGTCACGAACGCCCAGTCGAGAGACTCCATCATCGTGTATTCGGATTTCTCGCCGAACGACCCGCTCCAGAGACTACGGACGCTTTGGTGGCGCGTGTCGACGGCCTCCAGGATCAGTCGGCGGCTCGGCTTCAATGCCGCGTCCGTCGCTTTCCGATTGTCCCAGTACAGGACGTCGATCGTCTTGTCCTCGCCCGAAACCCGCGCAATCGCAACGGCGTCCGCCCCGGGAATGCCTTCGAACAGCAGCAATGTGAGGCGCGAGAACAGCTCGTCGTCGCTCGTCGTTCGACGGATCACGTCGGGGAGTGTCGCCAACAGCTCGATCCGTTCATCGGCGTCCACATAGCGCGTCTCTCGGAGCTCTGCCATCGTGTAGCCGACGATGTCTAGAGGGGTCGGGTCGTTGTGCGCAACACTGACCCCATCATCGCCCAGGCTAAACGTGGTCTCGCCGACGACGAAATGTTCGCCGGTCTCGAGCACGAAGCGGTCCTGCTCCTTGCCCTTGAAGAAGAGCGGGTTCTTGGCACTCGCGATGCGAGCGACCTCGAGCTTTCCCTTGACGAAGCTCACGTCGGCGTGGTTCCGAGAGAGGCTCGACTCCCATGGAACCTCGAACAGCTCTACGGTGGCTCGCTCGTCCTTCGATGGATGTCGTCCGAGTCGGACGGGGAGGTCAGGCCGCAACCGGCAGCGTTTCTCGTTGAGATCCGGTCCCTTGGCGATCAAACGTGCCATATCAGAGGTCCAGCTCGATGAGATCTGCGCTGCCGGTCCGGCGACGCCGTTCTCTCGTGACACGAAACAGCAGCGCCCAGGAGACGCCCACCAGCAAAACCGCAGCCGCCGCCGCGATGCGCCCGAGTGTGCCGAACTCCTCGACCAGGCTCGTCACCGGGGACATCGCCGCGGCCGTATCTTGCTGTACGACCGCAGCCCAGTCCTCGTTATCCGAGAAGGTGACGAACGCCGCGAGGAACGCCGCATCCTCGCGCAAGGGATCGCGGAAATTCTCGAGCAGTCCGTCGGGTGCGCCGACGAGGTCCTGCACTTCGTCGCCGTTGAAGTACTCGTCCCGGCTCAAGGGCGGCTTCGAGGTGCCTCGGGATGGGCACGGATGACGTACGAGCTGCCCGCGATTGATCAGAATCGCGAACCGGCTCGGGCACCCCGACGTGAGAGGGGCACCCTCCGCATCCTCTAGCCAGGCGTTGAACGTCTCCAGGTGGACCGTCGCCGCCAAAACGCCCACGATGTCGGAGCCCAGCCGGATCGGACTCGCCACGCTCACGAGAACGGGGTTGCCCTCCGCGGTGCTCTCGAATGCAAGCGTCAAGCCGGTATCGCGACGGGGCTCGGCGGACGCGGGCGCTCGCTCCGGTGACACGTCCTCGACCCCGGAGAACCACTCACGATAGGTGTAGCGCGAGCCCACAACCCGTGCCGAGAATGGCGCTCGTGCGAGGACCGTAGCGTCGATATCGGTCACCACCCAGTTGTGGAAGGAGCGATCCCGATACGTCTCGTGGAGCTGCTCCATATAGCTCTGCAAGCCGGATGAAGGGCCTCCGGACACGAGCGCGGCGAGCTCCGCGACTTCGGCTTCACGTCCGACGCGTCTCTTGACCGCCGAGAGGTTCCGGTCGACGACGGTCGAGATCAGCTCCGCATAGCCTTGCGCGCTCTCGAGGCTTTGGGACGTCATGGTACGTCTCGCTTGAGACTCGGCTCGAACCCACGCCCACGCTCCGACACCGGCCATTGCGAGGACGAGCACGAGAGGGCCGAGCAATCCAAATACGACGAGGGGCCGCTGGGTTCGTTGGCGTTCTCTACGCGTCAGAGCTTCGATCACCTGTTGCACGTTCTCGAAACGCGCGTCGGGCCGCTCCATCAAACAGCGATCGATGATGTCGATGAGCGCTCGGTCGACCCCTGCGAGATCGTGATGGGCAGAGGGCTGCGGGGACGTCTCGATGAGCTCGCGATAGCGGTCGATACGCTCTTGCGTCGACCGCGTCGTACGGAGGCCGTCGCTCGCGCTCTCCGACGCGTAAGGCGGTGTTCCGGTGAGCATGGTGTAGATCAGCGCACCGAGGGAATAGATGTCCGAGCGGACGTCGGGTCTCGCGCCGGGAAGCGTTTGCTCGGGCGCCATGTAGAAGAGGGTCCCGATGGCCGGCCCGGCATCGCTGCTGAGCCGCGCCTGACCGAAATCGGCGAGGCGGATTTGGTTGTGATCGTCCAGCAGCACGTTCGCAGGCTTGAGGTCGCAGTGCAGAATCGCTTTGCCGTGTAGATAGACGAGAGCTTCGGCGACCTCTCGGAAAACGGTGACGGTATCTTTGACGGAGAGGGTCCGACCTTCGAGGCGGTCGGCGAGTGAGCCGCCCGGAAGATACTCCATCACGTAATAAGGTGGCTCTGCGTCCCACCCCACTTGGAGAAGGTGGACGACGCGTCTTTCGCCGAGGACCTCGACGAGCTTCCCGACCTCTCTTTTGAGAAGTGGCCAATCGAGCCCTTTGTAGCGGGAGAAGAATTTTATGGCGACTTCGCGTCCGGTGTTCTTTTGAACGGCGAGCCAAACTTCACCATAGGAGCCGGCGCCGAGGCGCTGCTTCATGTCGTAGCCGGGGACTTCGGGCTCGGGTAGCTCTTCGCTGCGACCCTTCGAACGTGCAAGCCCCCCCTCGTCTTGGACGACGGTTTGGTCGATGGGCGGCTCGTCTCTCTCGGACACGATGGAGAGATTCTATGTCAAGGGCGCCTTTGACATACCAGACATTTGTCTGGTATGTTACATCATGCCCAAGACACCTCCCGGCGAGACACGCGAGCGTGTCTACGATTTCGTCCGAGAGCGCCTGTGGAGCGGTCGGCCGCCAACGATTCGTGAAGTACAACACGCGTTCCGTTTCCGTGCCGTCGAAACGGCCCGCGGGCATCTCGAAACGCTCGTCCAGCAGGGCCGGCTCTTGAAGCGCAGCGGAGAAGCACGAGGATTCGCGTTGCCTGAGCTCGAACATCGGGCGAACGTGCCGCAGCTCGTACCGGTTCTAGGCCGGGTGCAAGCTGGTGCGCTCAGCACCGCCGTTGAAGATTTAGATGGCTACGTCCCGGTCGAAGCGCCCACCCATACGGGGAGCTCGCGCGAGCTCTTCGCGCTGCGGGTTCAAGGCGAGAGCATGACCGGAGCAGGCATTTATCCGGGAGACCTCGTCATCGTTCGACGTCAAGCGACCGCCAACTCTGGAGAGATCGTCGTGGCACTCGTGGAAGATGAAGCCACGATCAAACGCCTCAAGATCCAAAGCGGGAAGATCGAGCTCCACCCGGCGAACCCGGACTTCGACATCATTACGCTCACTCGTGTCCAAAGCATGATCTTGGGACGGGTGATCGAGATCCGACGCTATCTGGACAAGGGTGCTTCTCCCAATCGCTATTGAAGCCATCCACTCATGTCGACGTCGCGAGCTCTATCCAAGGGACTTCCCTCCCCATCGTCAAGTCCCGGATCCGATTGGGGGCTGACGCAAATGGCCGGGCGACTCGTCGAAATTTCCGGTCACCGTGCTTCGGCCAATCTGACGGTGGCCATAGGCCTCGTGCTCGAGGCGCAACAATGTGGAGACCACGCTGCTTGGGTGACGTTACGGCAAAGCACGTTCTTTCCTCCCGACGTAGTCGCAGCCGGAGTCTCTCTCGCTCATTTGGCGGTTATCCGGGTGGAGACGCTACGTGATGCGACCCGAGCCGTCGTCGAGCTGACACGATCCGGGGGCTTCGACCTCGTCGTGCTCGATTGCGGCCCGGAAGCAATGAGCACGAAAACGCCTCAACCGCGCGAGCCTCGCGCGACGAGAAGAAAGTTTCGAGAGAAGTTCTCGACGCCGCTCCTCACGAAGCTCACGGGCCTTGCTCGTAAGAATCAGACGGCCGTCGTGGTCTTGACCGAAAAGAGTGAGCGGGCGAGCTCCATTAGCTCGCTCATCTCGATGCGCGCGGAAACGTCGCGCGATAAAGAGAAACCTTGCGAGTTGGAGATCCGTTTGTTGAAGGACAAGAGGCGCGGACCGGGGCGCCGTCACCACGAGGTATGTCGTGCACCGGATGGCTTGCGTTGACATCCCGGCTTTCCCGTTACAGCTGCTTTTCAAAGAGCATCCAGACTGGAAAGCATTCCCCGCCGTGGTCGTTGCCGAAGAGAAGCCACAGGCTTTCATCCTTTGGGGCAACGAGAAAGCACGGAAGTTCGGGATCCGCCCCGGTCATCGATATGCCGCCGGCCTCGCCCTTTCGCGTGAGCTCCGGGCAGGCACCGTCGGGAACGACCTCATTCACCGGGAAGTCTCGTTGCTCACGGAGAAGCTTCGTCTTTTTACGCCTGAAGTCGAGCCCGCAGGGCCCCAGTGGCACTCCCCCGGTCTTTTCTGGCTGAACGCTTCGGGTCTTGGACATCTGTTCTCATCCCTTTCGAATTGGGGGCAAGACATCCGGGACGCGCTTCACGACATGGAGTTCTTCTCATCGGTGAGTGTGGGCTTCACTCGCTTCGGGAGCTATGCGGTCGCTCGGGCCCATCGGGGCCTCACGGTTTTCGACAACCGTGAAGACGAAGAGAACACCGCACGCCAGGTACCCCTGACACGACTCGACATCCCACCTCAGGCTCAGGAATCGTTTCTCAAATTGAGGGTTGAAACCGTCGCGGATCTGCTTCGCTTGCCTGCCAAAGGGCTTTTGAAACGATTCGGATCCGAAGTCCACGATCTGTACCGTCTCGCCCAAGGAGATCTCTTCGCTCCGCTCGCTCCCGAGCCTCCTATCGAGCCTCTCGAAGAACGGATGGATCTGGACGGCCCGGAGACCGACAGCCAACGTCTCTTGTTCTTCATCAAGCAGCTCTTGGATGCTCTCCTCCAAAAGCTCGACTCTCAAAGCCTTGCGTTGACCCATCTCACATTGCGGCTCACTCTCGATGATCGAAGCTCTCGTGAGGAAGTGCTTCGCCCCGACGCCCCGACTCTGAACGGACCCAAGCTGCTCGGGCTCATGCGATTGCGACTCGAGAGCTTACAGCTGCCGGCGGGCACGGTGGAACTCGTTATTCTGGCGGCCGCTTCTCGAAAGAAGTTGGAGCAATTGTCGCTGGTCGCCGACAAACCCAAGCGTGACCCCAAGCAGCGAGGCATAGCTTTGGCGCGGTTGCGCGCGGAGTTCGGAGACGAAGCCGTCGTCAAAGCTCAGCTCGCGGACGGGCATTTGCCGAGATCACGTTTCCAGTGGCACTCGCTCATGAATCTCTCGACAACCGCGACACCGGCCCCCTCGCAAGCCGGCAGCCACGCTTTGATCCGGCGCATATACGAATCTCCCATGGCGCTCCCTCCGCGTTCCCGCCATGAACCGGATGGGTGGATGTTGCGCGGGCTCGAATTTGGTCCCGTCCGCTGTTTTTTGGGGCCGTACATTCTTTCGGGAGGGTGGTGGAAGCGCACCGTTAGGCGGGAATACTACTTCGTCAAAATGCAGCAAGGCGATGTTTTCTGGATCTTCTACGACCGATTCCGGCGTCGGTGGTTTCTGGAAGGACGGATCGAATAGCCGCACGAAGACAGGGTTTTTAGAAATGTACGTCCCCCTCTGGTGTAAATCGAACGGCTCGTTTCTCGAAGGAGCCAGCCACCCTGAAGAGCTCGTAGAGGAGGCTTACCGCCTTGGACTCCCGGCTATCGCATTGACCGACCGCGATGGTGTCTACGGCATCGTCCGGGCACATTTGAAAGCCCTAGAGCTTGGAGTGAAGCTCATTATCGGATCGCAGATCACTCTAGACGACGGCACCTCACTCATCCTTCTCGTCGAGAGCCACGAGGGCTATCGAAACCTTTGCCGTCTCGTGACCAAAGGCAGACTTCGGTCCGACAAAGGCAACAGCCGCGTTTCCTTGCGTGAAATTTGCGAACACCAAGAAGGGTTATTCGCACTCTGGACTCATGCTCTAGCGAGTCGAGCACCCGTCCATCATCTGCGTGAGGCATTCGGCAATCGTCTCTACGGTCTCGCTGTGCGGCACCGCGTGGATGTCGACGCCACCCATGAGAAAGCGTTACGGGAGGAAGCCGCCCGGCTTGATTTTCGGGTCGTCGCCGGGATGGAAGTGCTCTATCACCACCAAGAGCGACGTGAGCTACAAGATGTGCTCACTGCCATTCGTGAAGGCGTCTCCGTACGGGCCGCAGGCCGCCTTCTCAAGCCGAACGCGGAATATAGCCTGCGCACCTCCGTCTCTTTCCGCGATCTCTATGCCGACGATCCTATTGCCGTCGATCGAACGCTATCCCTTGCAGAGCGCTGTGAGTTCTCGCTAAAGGAAATCCGCTATCGCTACCCGGCCGAGCGACTCCCCGACGGAGCGACTTCTTCTGAATATCTCACCCACCTGACTTTCGAAGGGGCACGGTGGCGGTATCAAGGTGACGTCCCGGAGGACGTGAGTCGCCAGCTACGAAAAGAGCTCGACCTCATCGCCGAGCTGGACTATGGCGGCTACTTCCTCACGATGTACGAGATCGTCCAATATTGCCGCCGGAACGAGATCCTTTGCCAAGGACGTGGCTCAGCTGCCAACTCGGCCGTTTGTTATTGCCTCGGCATCACTGCGGTCGACCCCATTCGCATGGGACTCCTCTTCGAGCGTTTTCTCTCCAAGGATCGCGCCGAGCCTCCCGATATCGATCTCGACATCGCGCATCAAAGACGAGAAGAAGTCATCCAATTCGTTTATGAGAAATACGGACGCGACCGCGCTGCGATGGTGGCGAACGTCGTGCGCTATCGTGCTCGTTCGGCGATAAGAGACGTCGGGAAAGCTCTCGGGCTTTCCGAGACCAGCCTCGATCGACTCGCCAAGCTGATGTCCCACTATGACGGGCCGACCGCTGAGAACCTGTCGAGCGCGGGCTTCGACCCGACGACACCGGATCACCAGCACTTACTCCGTCTATCCAACGAGATTCTCGATTTTCCGCGTCACTTGTCGATCCATCCCGGAGGTTTTCTACTGGGTCATGAGCCCGTCTATCAGCTCGTCCCTATCGAGAACGCAACCATGGAGGACCGAACCGTTATCCAGTGGGACAAAGATGACATCGAGGCACTAGGCCTGTTCAAAGTCGACCTACTCGGGCTTGGAGCGCTCACACAATTGGACCTTTGCTTTCGCTTGCTCGAAGCGCATCGCGGCGTCCGCTTGTCGATGGCAACCGTCCCGTCCGATGACGAAGCGACGTTCGACATGATTTGTCGCGGAGAGACCGTCGGCATCTTTCAGATAGAGAGCCGGGCACAAATGGCGATGCTCCCTCGGTTGAAGCCGCGAAACTATTACGACATCGTCGTCGAAGTCAGCATCGTACGGCCGGGTCCCATTACCGGAGGCATGGTCCACCCCTATCTGCGGCGAAGAAACGGGGAGGAGCCCGTCACCTATCCTCATGATCTGTTGAGACCCGTCCTCGAGAAAACTCTCGGCGTGCCTTTATTTCAGGAACAAGTCATGCGTCTCGCCGTCGTTGCCGCAGACTATACTCCCGGCGAAGCGGACCAGCTTCGGCGCGATATGGCGGCTTGGCGACGCAGTGGCAGGATCGAGCGCCACCGAGAACGCCTCGTCACCCGAATGCAGGAGAAAGGGATCGCGGCCGAGTTCGCCGACCGGGTCTTCCAACAAATCACGGGTTTCGGTGAGTACGGTTTCCCCGAGAGCCATGCGGCGAGCTTCGCGCTCATCAGCTATGCCGCGGCCTATCTCCTTTGCCATTATCCCGCCGAGTTCATTTGTGCATTGCTCAACGCACAACCGATGGGGTTCTATACCCCCGCCACGATTATCGATGACGGCAAGCGCAGAGGCGTCACCTATTTTCCGGTCGACGTCCGTATGAGCGATTGGGACTGTGGAGTGGTCGGGGACACGGTGCGTATGGGACTTCGCTACGTCAAGGGACTCGGAGAGCGAGATGGGGCGAAGATCGTCGAGGCCCGCCGCCGCGAACCTTTCGTCTCCATGGAGGATTTTGCCAAACGCACCCGACTCGACGAGAAGTCCTTGGCGCGTTTGGCGGAGGCAGGCGCCTTTGACGGTTTCGAAGCGACGAGGCGCTCCGCCCTTTGGAAAGCGAGAGGGCTACGGAAGGAAGACCTCGATACATTCATCTCCGCTCCCGAGGCTTCGGTTCGCTTCGACGGTCTCGACGTTTTCGAGACCATCACGTGGGATTACGACGCCTCCTCACACAGCACACATGGTCACCCGTTGGCGCCGCTTCGACAGGCGCTGAAAGCGCAGAAGCTTCCCGATGCACGTGGAGTCGCCGGGATGAGAAACGGGCAATGGGTACGTTACGCGGGACTCGTCATTTGTCGCCAACGTCCCGGTACGGCATCCGGGGTGACGTTCATGACTCTCGAGGACGAGACCGGTTTCGTGAACCTCGTCATCTGGGCCAAAAAGTTTCAAGAGTTCGCCATTCTCGTCAAGACGACTCCGTTTCTGGGGGCGACCGGTCGGGTCCAGTCCGAGAAGACCGTCGTCCATGTCGTCGTCGAGGAGCTATGGAAACCGAAGCTCACCGTTGAGCCCAAGCGCGTGCGCAGTCGAGATTTTCACTAGCCATCGCCGGCATGACACGTTTGGACGCTTCCTAAGGGCGGCATTCAGCGTCCCTCTGGACTGTAGTACCCTTCCTCCTTTTTCAAAAGACACCCATAGATGCTTCTAGTCGGAGAGCTCGCCGCGATTGGTACCGCATTTCTCTTTGCGGTGTCCTCGACTCTCTTCACCGTAGCCGGTCGCAGGGCGGGCGCCTTCGCAGTCAACCGTGCGCGCTTGTTGGTCGCGGCCGCGGTCGCCGTACTGGCGCACGCTATAGTCTACGGCCACGCGCTACCGCTGCAGCTGCCGGCAACGGCATGGTATTGGCTCGCTCTCTCAGGGTTCATCGGTCTCGCGGTCGGCGACGACATGTTGTTCAGGGCGTTCGTTCGCGTCGGGCCGGCTGTATCGATGCTCATCTTCTCGATGTCCCCTGCCCTCGCGGCCCTTCTCGGCTGGCTATTTCTCGACGAGGCGCTCACCGTCGTCGAAGTCATCGGGGCGGGTCTGACGCTGTCGGGAATCGCCTGGGTCGTCTCGGCTCCCCAGGCGAGTGTTTCGGCACGACGAGACTGGAGCGGCGTCCTCTTCGCGTTCGGCGGCGCTGTAGGACAGGCCGTAGGCCTCGTCACCGCGAAGATCGGGATGGGTTACGGCGCCGCGCCGCAGCAGGCCAATACGATCCGGCTCGTCGCAGCGTTCGCATCGATCTGGCTCCTCACCGCATTATCGGGACGCGTACGAGAAGTGTTCACGGCTTTGCGGGCTGCCCCGAGCGCAGTCACGCCCACGGTCGTCGCAGCGTCGCTCGGCCCCGTCATCGGAGTCTGGCTGTCTCTCGTCGCCATCGAGCGAGCGCCCGTCGGAATCGCGTCGACGCTCATGAGCTTGACCCCGCTATTCGTACTCCCGATCGCGAGGATCGCGTTCCACGAGCCGATAAGCAAACGCGCCGTAACCGGAGCACTGATCGCAGTGAGCGGCGTCGCACTCTTGCTTCTCTGAGTCCGGTAGAATGTCCCACATGCCCGGTCCGGACTATCAAACGAGCTATCGTCGTTCTCTCACGGATCCCGAGGCCTTTTGGGCTGAGGCCGCACAGAGACTCCACTGGCGTCGTCCATGGCAGCAGGTCGTCGATCGCAGTGAGCCTCCGTTCTACCGTTGGTTCACCGGCGGAAAGTTCAACACGTGCGAGAACGCACTCGACGTCCATGTCGACAACGGGCGTGGTTCGGAGATCGCGCTCATCTATGACAGCCCGGTGACGAAGACCCACAAGAGTTTCACTTATGCGGAGACCCTAGATGATGTCGCCAAGCTCGCCGGGGCGCTGTTGCGGCTCGGGGTGTCGAAAGGCGATCGGGTCATCATCTACATGCCGATGGTTCCCGAGACGGTCCACGCGATGCTCGCCTGCGCGCGCATCGGCGCGATCCATTCGGTCGTCTTCGGCGGTTTCGCATCCCGGGAGCTTTCGGCCCGCATCGACGACGCGGCTCCGAAAGTGCTGAGGACCGCCTCGTGCGGCATCGAGGTCGATCGTATCGTCCCCTACAAGCCCCTCGTCGACGAAGCTCTCGAGCTCGCGAACGAACCACCGCAGACGGTGGTCGTGCTCGCGCGCCCCGAATGCGAAGCGACGATGCGGGCCGGGCGGGACGTGAGCTGGGCGGAGGCCCTCGAAAACGCCGAGCCCGCGCGCGCGGTCTCTCTCGACGCGACCGACCCTCTCTACATCCTCTACACGTCCGGCACGACCGGGCGCCCCAAAGGCGTCGTACGGGATCATGCGGGACACGCGGTCGCACTCGACTGGTCGATGCGCTACGTCTATGACGTCGAGCCGGGCGACGTCTTCTGGGCGGCATCGGATGTTGGCTGGGTCGTCGGACATTCCTACATCGTTTACGCGCCGCTCCTGCACGGCTGTGCGACCGTGCTCTACGAGGGAAAACCCGTCGGCACTCCCGACCCCGGCGCCTTTTGGCGCGTGATACGCGACCACCAGGTGAACGTCCTGTTTACGGCGCCGACCGCTTTTCGGGCGATAAAGAGAGAAGACCCTGACGGCGAACATATCGGTGACTACGACATTTCTTCCCTACGCGCGCTGTTCCTTGCCGGCGAGCGATGCGACCCGGATACTCTGCGCTGGGCCGAGAGCAAGCTTGGAATTCCGGTCATAGACCATTGGTGGCAGACGGAAACCGGCTGGCCGATGGTGGCACAGTGTCGCGGATTCGAAAGCCCGCCCGTCAAAGTCGGCTCGCCCACGAAACCGGTCCCGGGCTATGACGTCCGGGTCGTAAGCGACGACGGCTCCGCGCTCGCAGATGGCGAGATGGGAAACCTGGTCGTGAAGCTTCCTCTTCCCCCCGGATGTCTTCCGACTCTCTGGAACGATGACGCGGCGTTTGTCGAAAAGTATCTAAGTCCTTTTCCGGGCTACTACCACACGTCGGATTCCGGCTACCGCGACGAGGATGGATATTTCTGGATCATGAGTCGGACGGACGACGTGATCAACGTCGCCGGGCATCGCCTCTCAACGGGCGCAATGGAAGAAGTGCTGTCGTCCCACCCGGACATCGCCGAGTGCGCGGTTCTTGGAGTCACGGACTCGCTCAAGGGACAGATCCCCCTGGGTCTCGTCGTCGTTCACACACAGGTCAAACGCGACGAAGAGACGATCGCGTCCGAGCTCATCGCGCTCGTGCGAGAGCTGATCGGGCCGGTAGCCTCGTTCAAACGTGTGATCCTCGTCCACCGGCTCCCGAAGACCCGCTCAGGGAAAATCTTGCGAGCTACTGTCCGGGCGATGGCTGACGGGCTCCCCTACGAGATCCCGGCGACCATCGAAGACCCCGCCGTCATCGACGAGCTGGAGACGAGGTTGTCCGAGCTCGGCTTTCCGCGCCCGGGCTGAGCGAGTCACGCTGACTACATCCCGACGAATTTCGGCTTGCGGCCCTCGCGAAATGCGGCGACCCCTTCCTTGGCGTCACGGCTCGAAAAGATGAGCTCCGGCTCACGACGCCAAAGCGCGGTCGTCTCGACAGGTCCGCGAGGCATCATGCCCGTCGCGTAGCGCTTCAACATGCCTAGGACGAGAGGCGCGTTCTCGACGATGCGCTCCGCATAGGCGCGTGCGGTCGGCATCAACTCGCTTCGGGGCACAACTTTGTTGACGAGCCCGACCTCATAGGCCCGGGCCGCCGGTATCGGGTCCCCCGTCAGCATCAGCTCCATCGCGATCTTGTGCGGAACCCGGGCGACGAGCGAGCACGCCGCGCCGATCGCGAGACCGACCTTGGCCTCCGGAAACGCAAAGGAGGCATCCTCAGCCGCAACACAGATGTCCGCGAACTGAACCAAACCGAGCCCACCGCCGAGGCAGTGGCCAAAGACCGCGGCGATCACGGGTTTCTCCACGTCGACGATACGACCGGGGATGGCCCGCCAAACGTCGAGCGACGGCTCCGCGAGATCGGCGCCGACACAAAAGGCGCGGTCGCCGGATGCGGTGATAATCGCGACCTTGTCGTCGCTGTTGTTGAAACGACGCCACGTCGCTTCGAGTGCTCCCCACATGTCTTCGTTCATCGCGTTGAGCTTGTCGGGGCGATTCAACGTGATGACGGCCACGTCGCCGGCGGACTCATAGGACACTACGTTGGTCGTCAAGCGCTACCTCCATTGCGGACCGGCAGGCAACCACCGGGCTTACGTTCGATTCGGTCTTCGCGGTCGATCTCGGCCACCATGATACTCTCGCTGCCGCAAAACACGATGGCCGATTCCGACAGAGATCGCTACCCGGAAGACTTATTCGAGCGTGGCTCAGGCACTCTCGAAGAGGGGCGATTCCTATCCGGCCCCGAGCCCCGACGCGACGAGCTGTTTCGCACGTTTCGGATCGCCTCCGAGTTCATTCGCGGCTTTCGTACCCTGCATTTCGTCGGACCGAGCGTCACCGTATTCGGCTCCGCGCGCTTCAAGCCGGAACACCGCTACTACCACCTCGCTCAGGAGGTCGGCGAGCGCCTCGCGAAAGCAGGTTTTACCACGATCACCGGCGGTGGCCCAGGGGTGATGGAGGCGGCGAACCGCGGCGCCAAACAAGCGGGCGGGACATCGGTCGGCTGCAGCATCCAGCTACCGAAAGAAGAGGCGGCGAACCCTTACGTCGATGTGATGGTCGAGTTTCACTACTTCTTCGTCCGCAAAGTGATGCTCGTCAAATACTCCTATGCCTTCATCGTTCTCCCGGGAGGCTTCGGGACCATGGACGAGATCTTCGAGACGGCGACTCTCATCCAAACCGGCAAGCTCAAACCCTTTCCGATCGTCGTGATGGGGTCGAGCTACTGGAGACCGCTGCTCACGTTGCTCAAGGAGAAAATGGTGCCCGAAGGCACCATCGACGCAGAGGATGTCGACCGCTTGATCGTGACGGATTCGCCCGAGGAAGCTGTCGGCCTCGTGCTCGATTCCGCGAGGCGAGATTTCGGCCTGCGCTGGGAGCCGAAGCCTAGCTGGATCCTTCGGGAACGTGAGCGCCGCGGCACCGGGCCGACACCGCGATAGAGCTCTCTCGAACGCTCTTTCGAATGCGCCGGACGAGCGTCGTCCTCATGAGCGCCTCGGCTGGCGGTCCACTCGCGAGAACGGGTCGAAGGCGGCCGCGGTCTCCGGCGCCACCTTCCAATCGCCTCCGGGAAAGGACGCGAGCTCATCCGGAAGCGCCGCGACTTTCGACGAGACGAGCGGCACGGGGTCGATAAAATCGATCCCCCGCAGTCGCAAGGCGTAGCGCCACTCCCGCTCCACGTCACGCGAGGCGCTCGCGTGCTGAGACCAAAACAAGTAGAGGACGTCTCGACTCGAGAGCGTTTCGAGAAATCCGGATCTCGTTTCGAGTGGCTCCATGAATACATCGATACCCGGAGCCGCGCTTTCGAACGCGCGCACCCGGGCTTCGACCGCGGCTCGGTCCTGGGCGGCGAAGGTCGCGATGGCCCTCGTGTGCCGCTCCTGGCGCGAAGGAATGACTTCCGGCGGTGACGTGACCTCGTCGACTTGAACGCTGAAGTGAATTCTGGCGATTTGGAGGCCCAGGAAATAGATGTTCATCACCCCGGTTCGTCCACCTTTGGCGAGTGTCGACGCGGCGAGCACGGGAAAAGACACGATCCCCAACCCTCGTGACCACCGCAAGCTCTGGGTCGCGTTCGGAATATCGAGACCGTCGATGTGGAGGCGCGCCGTGAGCATCGGGTGACCTTCCGCCCGCTCCGCTTCCTCCCAGTCCACCTGGCGGCGAACGACTTTCTCACGGTCCTGGTCCCGGTGCGCCCAAACGTCCACGACGAACGCCTCGCCCGCTTTGACATAGGCGGGAGCGGTGATCGTGAAATGTACCGATGAGATCGCGCGGCGGGAACCGGTAGAGAGCATTTCCTGCTCGACGATGAGCGCGTCGAGCCGCTTGCGGTAGTTCTCGGCAGAGGGCTCGAGCTTCGTCACTTCGCGGTAGCAATCCACAGCGAGCGACACGAAACCCGATGATGCATAGCGCTCGGCCACGATCGCGAACACTCTCGCGGCCTCGGGGAACCGATCGAATGCGACGAGGAGCTCTCCGAGACGACGCGCCGCTTTCATATCTCCGGGCGTCGCTTCGACCCATCGTTGATATATCGTGACCGCGCCCGCGACGTCACCCGCGCGAGCACGTGCCTCGGCAATCTCGAGCGTCGACGCCTCGAGCTCACTCGGCCGCTTTTTCGAGACTCCGAGCACGGAGGCCACCGCCTCGAGCACGTCGTCGAGCCCTGACGACTCCTTCAAGACGAGCGGTTGGTCGAGAACGAAAGGAAGCGGGACGGTAGCGTCGTCCGTCGCGACTTGCACGAGCACACCGCGTTTACGTGCCCGTCTCGCCTCCGCGATGATGGATTCCTCGTCGACGCTCCGACGCGACCACAGGACAACGACGCAATCGGCCGCGGCCTCGGCTTGGTAGAGCGCCTTGGACGGGATCTCGCCCGGCTCGGGGTAGCGCTCCCACGAGATCGGCCAGCCGCGAGCTTCGATAGCCCGAACGACCGGGCGCGCCGCCACGACGTCCGGCAACGCGTAGCTCAGGAAGACCTGTTGCTCCGCCATGAAAACAAACTATATCTCAATGAAGAGAGTTCGAGCGGCGGATTTTCGCGCCTCGAGAGAGACCGGTCGAGAGGTGGACTACTCTTTCCGCGAGAGCTTCTTGTTCGCTTTGTCGAGCGTCTCGCGGCTCTCGAAATAGAACACCCGCTTGTACGAATCGGCAGCGATCAGCGCGGTAGCTTTGTCTACTTCATTGCCGCTTACGGGGTCGATCGCGGTGCGAAGGGCTTCGTTCCGCTCGAGCCTCGCCTTGCACATCTCACAACAGCCGTAATATGCCTTCTCCGAGATGTCGACCCGCACCTGCGGCCGATCATAAGCGGCGTCCGTCACCATACAGACATATTCGGAGTCGATGACGGTGAGAGGCTCGGCGTCACTCTTCTCCTCCGGTCCGCCCTGAACCATCGTCCCGGCGAACAAGCAGGCCGCCAGCGTGAATACGAAACGTCGTCTCATGCGCTCATTATAACAGGCGCGGCCTCGCGCGCTACGGCTTGGGCACGAGCTTCCGGAGCTCCGCGCCAAGGAAGGCAGACACTTCCTTTACCGTTGCGAGCCGCAGTGATTCTTCCGCGATCGCACGAGCTTCGCTGGCGGACATGTTGCGGATAATGCTCTTGATCGTCGGGATCGACGCGGCGTTCATGGAGAGCTCGTCCAGCTCGAAGCCGACGAGAAGCGCCACGAGGAGCGGGTCCGCCGCCATTTCGCCACACATACCGACGCGGATCCCGGCATCGTGAGCCGAATCGATCACGAATCTCAAGGTTCGCAGGATCGCCGGATGCAGAGGCTCGTAGAGATAGGAGACCTGGTCGTTACCGCGGTCGACACCCAGAAGATACTGGATCAGGTCGTTGGTGCCGATGCTGAAGAACGCGGCCTCTTTTGCCAGCAGATCCGCCGTCGCAGCGGCGGAGGGAACCTCGAGCGTGACGCCGCAGGGAAGGTCGTCACCAAACTCCAAGCCGTCGCGACGAAGCTCATACTTGGCCTCCTCGACCGTGGCCACGGCTTCGCGGAACTCGCCAACGCCGCTGATCATGGGAAACATGACTTTGACGTTCCCGAAGGCGCGCGCGCGCAACAGCGCTCTGAGCTGTTCCTTGAACATGTCCCGGTGTTTGAGCAGCAAACGGATGGCGCGCAGGCCGAGTGCGGGATTGAGCTCCGATTCGCCCATGTCATCGCCGAGCTGGTCAGCCGAGAGATCGAAAGCCCGCACGACGACCGACCACGGTTTCATCTGCTCCGCCATCTTGCGGTAAACGAGAAACTGCTCTTCCTCGCTCGGAAATGATGTCCGTCCGCGCGTCAGGAACCATTCGGAGCGAAACAACCCGATGCCTTCAGCGCCGCTGTCCTGAGCCGTGGAACACTCCTCGGGGAACTCGACATTGGCTTGCACGACCAGACGGAACCCATCCGTCGTCTCGAAGGGAAGCTCTCGCAGGTGCCGGAGTCGCTGACCAACCGCCTTCTCTCGTCTCCGCTTCGCGCGGTACTCCAAAAGCGTCTCGCGATCCGGATTGACGACGATCACGCCCGAGCTGCCGTCCAGAACGAGCGTTGCGCCGTGGTCGACTTTCTTCATGAGGTCCGACACGCCGACGACGCATGGGATACCGAGCGAGCGAGCAAGAATCGCGGTGTGGTAGGTGCGGCTGCCGACCTCCATGGCGAGCCCGGCGACATGTTCCCAGTCCAGTTGCGCGGTGTCCGATGGGCGTACGTTGTCGGCGAGGAGAATGTAGTCCTTCTCGAGCTTGTCGAGCGGGCGCTGAGACGCTCCGACGATGTTGCGCACCAATCGGTTCCCCACGTCGAAAATATCCCCGCTACGCCCGCGGAAATACTCATCCTTCACCCGCTCGAACACCGACGCGAGCTCTTCGAGCGTGACCTTCACGGCCCACTCCGCGTTGACGCGCTCCTCGCGGATGATCTCCTCGATCCTCCCGATAAGCAGCGGATCGTCGAGCATGAGCATCTGGGCGTCGAAGATGTAGCCGTGGTCTTCGCCGAGCGCGTCGACCGTCCGAGCCTTTATCGCGGCCAGTTGAGTCTTGGTGCGTTCTCGCCCCTTCTCGAGGCGCTCGACCTCTAGCTTCACTTCCTGGCGCTGTAGCGGGACGCGGAAGAAGGGAACGTCTCGATTCTGGTAGACGAGCGCCCGCGCGATGACGATTCCGGGCGCCACGCCCACCCCGTCGAGCACTGTGGGTGTCATCGCATTAGGCCCGTCCGGCGACGGAGACGGCGCGCTCGCGCTCATCGCGCCTCCGCCTCCCCGAGCCCCTCGGCGACAAGCGCGACCAGTGCTTTGAGCGCTTCATCCTCATCGCTGCCCGATGCGCTGATGACGATCTCGCTTCCGGCGGCGGCCGCGAGGAACAAGATGCTGAGAATGCTCTTACCGTCACTCGTCGTGCCGTCCTTCGTGATCGTGACCGAGGACTCGAACCTGGTCGCCGCGCGCACGAAGCGTGCCGCGGCTCGGGCGTGGAGTCCCAGGACATTGACGATCTCGACGCGCTCTTCGACCATCGCTGCTCGCCTAGCTCGGTTCACCCTCGCCGTCCGACTTGGTCGAAGGCTTGGACTCGTCGCCGCTCTGCTGACCCTCTCGACGTTGTTGCTTGCGCGCGAGCAAATCTCCGGCGAGATAGATATTGTCCTTGCCTTCCCGGGCCGCCTGGAACGCAAGCTCGGTAAGATCGTCACCCTCTTCTTCTTCGCGCAAGCTCGACAAGCGGATCAGCATCGGCAGGTTAACGCCGGTCACCACCTCCACGCGGCCCTTTTCGAGCAGCGTTAGGCTGAGATTACTCGGGGTGCCGCCGAACATATCGGTGAGCACTACGATCCCTTTGCCCGCGTCCGCGCGCTCGATCGCTGCTTCGATGTCGCGCTGCGCGTCGTCGGGGCTCTCGTGCCACCCGATGGAGACGGCGATCACATTGGGGATATCGCCCACGATCATCTCCGCCGCCGATACGAGCTCGCGCGCGAGCTGGCCGTGCGTGACGACGACGATCCCGATCATCTCACCGGTTCTCCACGTCTCGATGGGTAACGCGCACGCGGTCACTGACCCGTTTGAGCCGTACGGCGATGTGGTTCGACACCGCGACGGAGCGATGGCGGCCGCCGGTACAACCGATCGCGATCGTCAGGTTGCTCTTTCCCTCGGACGCATAGTGCGGAAGGAGGTAGGTCAGAAAGTCTTCGAGCCGCCCGAGAAGCTCCTCCGTCTGAGGGTATCCGAACAAGTAGGACTCGATCTCAGGATCGTTCCCGCTCTTGTCTCGAAGCTCCGCCTCGAAATAGGGGTTGGGCAGGAACCGGACATCGAAAACTAAATCGGCGCTCGTCGGCACACCGAACTTGTACCCGAAAGACATGATCTGGATCAACGGTCCAAGACTCGGTTGCGTTTCGACGAAACTCTCGACGACGTGTCGCCGCAGCTCATGGACCGTGAGATTCGACGTATCCACGATGTGGTCCGCGAGCTTACGAATAGGTTCTAGCTGGGTCTGCTCCGCGACGACAGCCTCTTCGAGCGAGCTGCCATCCACCTGGAGCGGATGCGGCCGGCGACTCTCGCTGAAACGTCGCACCAAGACGTTGTCCTGCGCGAGCAGGAAGACGACGCTGACGGCGAATCCGCGCTCGTGGAGCCTTCGATAGGCTTCGGGGAAATCTTTCAGGAAACCGCGCTCGCGTATATCGGTCACGATAGCGACTCGGTCGATGTTCTCGCCGCCCTTTGCGGTGAGCTCGCCGAAGGGAACGATCAGCTTCGCGGGCAGGTTGTCGACACAGAAGAAGCCCGCATCCTCGAGCGCCTTCATGGCGAGGGTCTTCCCGGATCCCGACAAGCCCGTGATGAACACGAACCGAGCGCCTCCCTTGTCGGCCATGTTGACAGCCGTCATTCGGGGTCGATCAGGCCGAGATTCCCGTCCGGGCGTCGGTACAGCACGTTCGTCCGACCGTGCTCGGCGTTTCGGAACACGAGAAACTCCGCCCTCTCTTCATCCAGCTCCATAACCGCTTCTTCGACGGTCAAAGGCTTGACAATGAAACGGCGACTTTCGACGATCTTCGGATTTCTGTCTTTGTCTTTGTCCGGTGCGAGGACGTTGAAAGTGCCGCCGCCATCATCGCGCCCGGAGCGCCGGCGTTTCTTGTCGATACGCTTGGCCCGGTGTTTCTTCGCCTGCGCCTCGACTTTCTCGGCAGCTTGCGAAAAGGCGCTCTTCAAATCATCAGAAACTTCCGTTGCCGACAAATAAGTGTTTCCGCGGCTGTGCACGTTCAGCTCCGCGATTTGCCGAAACTTCTCGGACGAGAGGATCACGTGAACATCCGTGATGCCGTCGATGAATTTGTCGAGCTTATCGACCCTTGTCTCGATGAAGGCCCGGAGCTTCGCCGGGACTTCGACATGTCTCGCGGTGATCTGCACCATCATTCTGCACTCCGAATGCGTAAGCGGAGAGTACCAGAGTTTCGGCGGCGTGTCCCTAGGGTCACGACGCGAAAGGACTGCTGTACAAGTTCTTTCGCTGGTTCGAGGGCGGGATCCGAAGCTCTTCGCGATACTTGGCGATGGTACGCCGCGCCAGAACGAGTCCTTCGTCTTCGAGAATCTTGACGATCTTGGAGTCGGAGAGCGGCTTTTTGGGGTTCTCTTCTTCCACGATTTTTCGGATCCGCTGCTTGATGGTCACGGACGAGACATTGCTGCCCCCGACGCTTGCAATTCCGCTATGGAAGAAATATTTCATCTCGCACACCCCTTGCGGAGTGTGGATGTACTTGTTGCTGACGACTCGAGACACGGTCGACTCGTGCATCCCGATGTCGATGGCGACGTCGCGGAGAACCAGGGGTCTCAAGTGCTCGACGCCGTTGTCGAGAAAGTCTTGCTGCTGACGGACGATGCTGTTGGCGACTTTGTAGATGGTCTTCTGCCTTTGATCGACCGATTTGATGAGCCACAGAGCGCTGCGCAGCTTCTCCTTCACGTATTCGCGCGTCGCCTGATTGTCGTCCGATTTGTTCTCGAGCATGCGCCGATAGACGGAGCTGATGCGCAGCTGAGGAAGCCGGTCCTCATTGAGGACGATCTCGAACTTTCCATCGACTTTGACGACGTATACATCCGGTGTGACGTAGTGGCTTTTTTCGGTAACGAATTTCGACCCCGGCTGCGGGTCCAGATGGCGAATGACCTCGCAATGGGCGATCACGTCTTCGAGCGGCAGCTTCATCGCCTTGGCGACTTCGTTGAAGCGGTGGTTCTGAAGCAAGTCGAGGTGCTCCGAGATCATCGTCTCGACGGCGTTATCTTCGAGCTCGAGGCGGCGCAACTGGAGTAGCAAGCACTCCTTCAAGTCTCTGGCGCCGACTCCCGCCGGGTCGAAGGCTTGAACGACCTCGAGCGCCGCTTCGACGTCAGCGACCTCGTACTGCCCCATCGCGCAGAGCTCTTCGACGGACGCCTGGAGATAGGCGTGCTCGTCGATATTGCCGATAATCGCTTCACCAATCTCCCGGGTCTTTTCGGACATCGACTGCATGCGCAATTGCCAGTCGAGGTGGTCGGCGAGAGAGGCCGCCGTCGACAGGGTGTTCTCGATCGGCGGCAAGTCCGGAATATCGAAACTGGTGCGCGGGCGGTACCCCTCATCGAGGTAGTCGCTGAAGAATGACTCGTAGTCGATCTCGTTCAGCGAGTCTTCCGATTTTTGCTCCGGCTCCGGCTCGGATTCTGCTTTGGGTACCTCGAGCGGGCCGTCCTTGCTCGCATCCGACGGGGGCGCTTCGTTCGCCTCCGCTCCTTCCTGCGCGTCACGTGTCTCGACGGCGTCCGACGATTCAGAGCTCTCCGTCGGAGGTGGCTCGAGCTCTTCTTCGAGCAGCGGATTCTCGGTGATCTCCTGCTGCAACATGTCCGCGAGCTCGAGTGTGGACATCGGTAGGAGCTTGATCGCTTGTTGAAGCGAGGGCGTGAGGATGAGTTTTTGCTGGAGTTTCGCTTGTAGAGTTAGCTTCTGCTGCACGGTCGCCTGCGACTTCCCTCACTTACGGATGGATTGACCTCACAAGAATTCGCTCGAGCTCTCAATCCAACCGAAAGTCCTCCCCGAAATAAAGACGGCGAACATCGTCGTTGTTCGCCAACTCTTCCGGGTGTCCGGAGCAAAAAATCTTCCCGTCATTCATTATATAAGCTCTATCGGTTATCTTGAGCGTTTCTCTAACGTTGTGATCCGTCACGAGAATGCCGATCCCTCTGGATTTCAGGTGCTCGATGATTTTCTGGATGTCGCCGATCGCGATCGGGTCGATCCCGGCGAACGGCTCATCCAAAAGCATGAATGAGGGAGAAGTGACCAACGCACGGGTAATCTCGGCCCGACGACGCTCGCCTCCCGACAGCGTAAAGCCCCTCGAGCGTGCTCTGTCGGTAAGTCCGAGCTCATCCAAAGCCTCCGCTAACTTCTGGCGTTTCTCCTGCGGCTTCATCGGAAGCGTCTCGAGAATTGCCAGAACGTTTTCTTCGACCGTCAATTTCCGAAAAATCGACGGTTCCTGCGGCAAATAACTGATGCCGCTCCGAGCCCGCAGGTACATCGGGAGCGACGTGATCTCACGGTCGTTCAGATACACACTTCCCGAATCGGGTTGGGTCAAGCCGACAACCATGTGAAAGGTCGTCGTCTTGCCGGCGCCGTTCGGACCGAGCAATCCGACAACTTCGCCTTGACGCACTTCTACGCTGACATCGTTCACCACTTTTTTTCTTCGAAAAGACTTGGCGAGCGAGCTACCTCGGAGTACTTGCATCAAAACCGAGGCTTGGACGTATACGTGGTTTTTGTGCGATTTTGTTCTTGACCGTCGACTAAAATCCTATCATCCGTCAGAAAAAAAGTCAACTGCTTGCCTTCAGTGACTTTACCGGCATTCGAGAGCCATGCGTCCTCTCCTGTGATGGTCATGCTGTCATCTGACGGCAAGTATTTTGCATGGTCTCCGGCCGCCTCCCCATCTTCCGTCTCGATCTCGACTTCGCCCGTCGCCACTATCGCCGCGACGTCTTCGGTCTCATTTCCAATGGTCACTTCGATACTGTCGCCCGAAAGCGTCATCTTCTCGGAGCGCATGGACGCCTCTCCGCGATACTCGAATCGCTCCTCCGCCGAGCGGTAGTGCAAGGTATTCGACCGTGTCATCGTCGGCGTGCTCGCGGCGTCGGCCGCCTCGTCGGCCGCCTCGTCGGCTGCGCCCATCCGTTGCTGGAAAACGCTGCGGACGCTCCCTTCGGCCATAAGGTCTCCGGTGGTTTGATGGAGCTCAATCGTCTCCGCCTCGACCCGGCTCTCGCCTTGGAACGCGCGCGCCGCGCCGGAATAGGTCGCGATGTCTTCCTTGCGATCGTAGGTCATACGATCCGAGACGAAATGAACGGGCGAATCGTCAGAGGACGGGAATAGCGACACGCTTGAACCGGCTTCGGCTCCCGCCCCGCCGCCGGAGGCCGAGCGCACCCGCCCATCACCGGTCACGTCCCCGGTCTCGACATCGAGCTCGATGCGATCGGCGTTCAAGCTGACTCGAGGATCCCACAAGCGCGGAGACTCCGTCAGCACGAGCAGCGACTCGCGGTCCGTGAAAACCCCCTCCTCAGCGCTCGCACGCACGTCTCCTTGCTCGAAAGTCACGCTTCGCGAGCACCGCGCTTGTACCAAGTCGCCGCTCGTCGGATCGAAATCGCTCTCCATGCGTCGCGAGCGCACGACCTTTTGCGGTTGTGAAGCGTCGCGTGGACTCAGGACGAGCTCGACGCCGCCCCTCCCACGGACTTGGGTCAACTCACTCTGCTCGTTGAACGCGAACGCCAAGAGATTGCCTTCTAGGGTCTTGTCGAGGCCCGTCGCGGCATCGTCCGGAAGGCGCATGGTCAACTTGCCGCCCTCCAGGGCGCGCACGAGCGAGAGCTCCTCGCCCCCCTCCCGAAACTCCATCTCGAGTCGATCCGTCACCAGCTGCTTCGTGCCCGCCTCGCTCGCCAGCGCGCTCCCGGCGTCGCCATCGGACGCGGCCTCGTCGTTCGGGGCATCCGACGACACTTCCATGTGCAGCTCGACGAGCTCGAAGGCTTCGACGCGCGTCACGTGCTCATCTTGCTCATCCATGAATAGCTGAAGGTCGTTCGCGGAAAGACGACGGCTCGTTTGGCGCACACGAACGTCATCGATGTACTGGACCCAGTGCCGACCGCGGCGGAGTCTCGCGACACGGCTCGTGACGTGGATAGGAGACTCGGCGTCCTCGGAGAATGTCATCTCGACATTTTTTTCGAGGTCGAGCTCTCCACGATTGATGGTAAAGGCCATGCTCCCGGCGGTTCCGTGGAACCCCTTTTTCGAGTAGCGGACGGGGTCCATGCTCCAAACACGATCCGGATAGCGGCGAAACTCGAGCGTCTCCGCTTCGAGCCGGAGCGAAGTGTCGTCCACGACGACGACGTTCCCTTCGAGGTGTACCGCACGCTTCGAGCTGATCGCGCACTCATCCGCGGTGACGATCACCGGAGTATCGTCCTTGGCCATGAAGTGGATCTCGACGTCGAGAAAACGCTGCCCGGCTTCACTCTGCCCGACGCTCTCCGCCGCCGTAAGGGTCCAGGTCGTACGGCCCTCGGAGTCTAGCTGCTCGAGCTCGACTTGCCGCGAGGTCGGGCTCTTGGGCTCGTCGACGGTGATGGAGTTGCCGACTCCACGCTCGCGAACCCCCTTCCACAAGAAGAAGGAGACATAGGCGCCGCTACTCACCAAGGCAACGAAAAGGCTCCACTTGATGAACCGGATCAACCCGTAGGTCATGGCGCGCTTGCCGGGTCGGCCGGAGCTCCATTCTCGAGCCGATCCAGGCCGAGTTCACCCATGCGGCGAAACTTCCGGTATCGGGCCTCGAGTCGCTCCTCGACGCTCATGGATTGCGAACGTTCGAGGGCCTCGACGAGGTACTTGTTCAGAATCTGCGCCGTCTTGGCGTGTGCGGTGTGTGCGCCGCCGACGGGCTCCGGAACGATGCGGTCGACGAGCTCGAGCTCCTTTAGCTGAGGCGCGGTCAACCTGAGGCCGTCCGCCGCTTCTTCCGCGCGCCCCGCGTCCTTCCACAGGATCGCAGCACATCCCTCCGGAGAAATGACCGAATAGATCGCGTGCTCCATGATGAGAATTTCGTCCCCCACCGCGATCGCGAGCGCTCCTCCGCTGCCGCCTTCTCCCGCGACGGTCACGATGACGGGGACGCGCAATCGAGACATCTCGCGGATACTCACCGCGATGGCCTCCGCTTGGCCCCGCTCCTCCGCGTCGATCCCGGGATAGGCGCCGGGGGTGTCCACGAAGCAAAAGATCGGCCGTGAGAACTTCTCCGCGAGCTTCATGACCCTCAGGGCTTTTCGATAGCCTTCGGGGCGCGGCATACCGAAATTTCGGAGAATCTTCTGTTTCGTGTCACGACCCTTCTGGTGGCCGATGACAACGACGGGCTGTCCGTGAAACCACGCCATCCCGGACACGACGGCGGGATCTTCGGCGAAACGCCGGTCGCCTTTGATCTCGACGAAATCAGAGAACAAATGTTCGATGAAGTCGAGCGTATAGGGGCGCTGCGAGTGGCGCGCCACCATGACCTTCTGCCACGGCGTCAGCTTCTGATAGATTTCGCGACGCATGTCGTCGAGCTTCGTCGACAGACGTGCGATCTCGCGCTCTTTGCCGGCATCGGCCGGATAGCCCGTCAGCGATTCGATCTCTTTTTGGAGCGCGGCCAAAGGCCGTTCGAAGTCCAATACGTCGGTCGCCATGACGGCCCAGTGTAGCAAAAGTGTCAGTCCGTTGGTGTGTTATCGTGGGTGCTCGATGACGACCGAGGCCTCTCGCGCGGGACGGTTATGCCGCAGCTAGCTTGGGCGCTATCGATCCTGCTGTTTCAAGCTCAGAGCCCGAGGCTGACCGAGTACCTGGACCTGGCCCAGAGCACGCTTCGCCAACCCGTCACCACGGACGATCTCCGCGCAGCCTTCTTGTCTCCGGACGGAATATCGCAGCTTCGCACCTTGTTCGAGGAGACGCTCGAACACGCGATTCAGCTCGACGACACGCTGGTAACCCCCGAAAGGGGTGGCGAGGCGATGCTCGTCGACGGGCGCATCATCCTCGTGGACTACCCCGACCCGGTACACCCGATCGTCCGGCGGATGGTGGAGCTCTCCGGCGACCCGGCTGCGATGCTCGCTCTACTGCGAGAGTCCGTCGAGGGCGAACGTATCCTCCAGAACACCGGAGGACTGCACGCTCTTCTCTATCAACTCGTCGAACAGCCGCCTACCCCGGAACGGATGGGCGTATTACGGGACGTCCTCCGTCGGACCGTCCAAACGCATTTCAAGACCTGGACGACGGATCCGAGGATTCAAGCGGAGAACATCGAGAAGACCGCCTGGCAGGGTCGCTATGCCGGGTTCTGGCACGTCCATCCGCCGCGCGTGACGGAGGAAGGCTATGGGGTCGGGATCGAGCCGAGCGTGGCGGACATGCACAATGCGATCGAGCTAGGACAGTTCATCACCGTGGTATTCCAGCCGGGAGGCTTCGACGTTTACGACCTCTCGGGTGTCGCCCTTGCCGGAGTCACGGATCTCACGCTCGTCCGTCTCATTCCCTACCGCGATCCCGAATGGCAAGCTCACTTCGCCGCGAGGTTGCGGATCGCCCAGGGCTCGAGCACCCCGTAAATCGCCTCACAAACGGGGACCGGAATCCCGTGCGACGCCGCACGCGCCACGACGGTTCCGTGCAGCGTGTCGAGCTCCATGGGCTTCGCGTGCGTCAGGTCGTAGTGAAGCGAGGACGTCCACTCTCCGGGAAACGACGCGAGCCTCTCCATGATGGTGTCGACGGTCGTTTCGGCGAGCGCGACGCCTTCCGCGCCGGCTACGGCAACCACTTCTTCCAGAATCCGTCGGTACAAGACGAGCGCGGCCGGCGATGCGCGGATCTCGCCCAGCGGGAGGCGCACCGCGGCGGTCATCCCGGCGGTCGCACAAATCATTGCGTACTTCGTCCATAGAGCCACCCGGATATCGAGGGAGAGCTCGGCATCGATACCGGCGTCGCCGCAAATCGCGAGAAGCGCCTTCAGCCTGTCGCTCGCGCTTCCGTCGAGCTCGCCGAAGATCATCCGCGCGAGGGATCCCTCGTGCGCAATGACGCCGGGCTCGGCAATGGTCGCGAGGATGTATGCGACGCCTCCGACCGTATGGGACGGGCCGATGACCTCGGCGATCTTCTCTTCGTTGTCCACACCGTTTTGGAGAGTGACGACCGCGGTGCCGGTCGTGATCAATGGCGAGAGCGTCTCGGCCGCGGCCAGGGTATCGGTCGCTTTGACGCAAAAAAGAACGACATCGCACGGTCCAATCGCGGAAGGGTCTTCCACCGCCGGGAGCTCTACGTCCATGTCCCCGTTGACACTACGCACCCGAAGCCCGACATCTCTCAACGCGCGTAGGTGGGAGCCCCGGGCTACCAGATGGACGTCGGCTCCACCGGCGGCCAGACGCGCGCCGAAATAGCCTCCCACGCCACCGGCTCCGAATATCGCGATCTTCATCGGCTCTTCTCGGTCCCGACTGTATCACCACCCGGCACCGCCCGAGTTACACTGGTTGAGACTGGCGAGTCATGCGCATCGACACCATCGAGCTCACCCGTTTCCATGTGCGCGCGAGCATTCGACTCGCGTACCGGGTCTCGATTCCTTTCCTCGGAGCGTGGATCGTCGCCGCCGGTGTCAGCCATGACCCCGCCGCATTCGTCGCGAACTGGACCCGCGGCGCTGCGCGTCTCGACGCCGGCCTGTTCGTTCCCGGCGTCCTCTCGGCATGCTCCCTCGCTGTCGCATCCTGGGCGGCTCCGCGCGCGATGTACGGAGTTCGGGTTTGGCTCGGACAGCTCCCGGTAACGATGAAGAGTCACACCAATGCGATCGTTCTCGGGTTGATGACGGCGCAGATGCCGGTCCTGCTCATGTCCCTCGCCCTTTGGCTCACCGGCGCGACCACCTCGTCAGGTGCCGACATCTCGAGGCTCGCGGCCATTCCGCTCTCGAATGCGAGTGCCGCATGGCTGGCACTGCCGGCATCCTCACCTATCTCTCGGCCGCTCGCAGCGCTTGCTTTGGGCCTCTCCATTCAGGGCTCCCCGATGGGTCTCCTGATCGCCTCGGCCGCCGTGTCGATCCTGTTCGGCTCGCGTCGCTGCCTGCTGAGACTTCCCCGCCGCCGCGCCGGAACGAGCACGAGACGCCTCGGCGCTCGGGGCGCGACGGGCGCGCTCATCTTCTACCGCGCGATGGGTGCGCGGATTCTCTCCGTTTTCGGCCTCGCCTCCCTACCTCTGCTGGCGACCGCCCTGTTCGTCGAGAACAACGCACTTCCCGCCTGGCTGGTCTCACGATCCGTGCGACTCGCGGGCGGACTCGCGCTCGCGGCGGCTTTCATCGGCGCCGCCCAAACGGTTCTCACCCGGAGACTCGTCTGGCGCTGGCACCGCTCCCTGCCCACATCGAGCCGGCGACGGGTGCTCGATGACACGCTCGCGATCGCGGGGCTCTCATTGCCGATTCTCGGCTTCGCGTTCGTACTGAGCTCCGACGCTCTCCTGCCGATGATAGCGCTCGTGCCGTATCTCGCAGTGCGGAGCGCAGCGGCGCTTCGTGTCATCCCCGACGCCGATGTCGCCACGCTTCACTTCATCGCCGCGGAGCTTTTTCTCGTCGCCGGCATGGTAGCCATGGCACCTGCGGCAGCGGTCATCATTGCCGCCGCAACCTACCCCGCTTTCCATCACGCCGCAGCGCGCGACAGAGACCTCAGAGTGAGCCGGTGGCGTGCACGCGAGCATCTGTCCGCAGGCGACGCACAGGCGCTCGAGGGAGCATGAGGCCGAACATGTTGCGGCTCGACAACGTCTCCTTTTCCTACGGACGAGAGCGAAACGCCCCAAAAGTCTTGAACGACGTGTCGCTCGAGATCGGTCCCGGCCTGACGTTGGTCCTCGGCCCAAATGGTGCGGGTAAGAGCACGCTCTTGCGTCTTGCGGCCGGCGTGGAGCGGCCGGAGCGAGGCGCGGTCTTCGTTTCCGGGTACGACCTCGCCGTGGACGAAGTGGCCGCTCGCCGTGAGCTCGTCTATCTGCCGGAATATCCGGACCTCACTCCCTATGCCAGCATCGCGGAGATCCTTGACCTGGTGTGCCGTCTGCGGGGCGTCGTTCCCACCGACGTTCCCGGCCGGCTGGAAGCCGTGGGCCTAGCCGAGCTCCAACACCGATCCGTACGAGAGCTGTCATTGGGCCAGCGCCGACGGGCGATGGTCGCGGCGGCGTGGGTCGGCATGCCTTCTCTCGTCATCCTGGACGAACCGTTCGAGGCGATGGACCGCAACATGAGACGCATGATGCGCGAGTGGATCGAGACCCGCCTCGATCTCTCCGGCACCGTGTTGGTCGCGACCCATCACATCGAGCCCCTCGTCGAGCGTGTCGACCGGGTCATCACGATCGCCAACACGGGCCTTTCCGTTCACGAAGAGGTGCCTCGAGACATTGAAGCGCTCGACAGGCTAGCGAGCGCGGCGTCCGGCGTGGACTAGTGTCGCGGAGGTGGCGGCCCGCCCCTCGGCTCTGCTCGATCGCGTGACAAGCGCACCGCGCCGTCCCCGCATAACGCTTCGAGGCTCGCCACGAGGTCGGAAGAGGGCTCGACACGCACGAACGGGTGCGGCCGAAGGCGCACGGTGAAGTCGGAACGGACCAGCTCGAACAAGAGCTCACACTCGCCTCGATGATGCTCGAGGAGCTCCCGCAGATGGGGCACCGACTCCTCGAAGAAACCATCGAGTGCGATCCGCACGGTCATCGAGCTCGCCTCTCTCTGGCGTACCTCATCGAGCAGCACGATCTTGCCCGCAAGCACCTTCCCGGAATCCTCCGCGGCCTCGGGCTTGCCTTTGACGAGCACGCTAACGTCGTTACTCAGCAACCCGAAAGCTTCCTTGTAGAGCTCGGGAAAGACGACGACCTCCGCCCCGCCATGTTGGTCCTCCAGTCGGAAGACCGCCATGGCATCACCCTTTCGCGTACGGAGCGTCCGGATGCTCACGATGAGGCCCGCGATGGCGACTTCCTTTTCTTCGCCCATATCGGGGAGTGACCGCGTGTCACACGTCGTGTAGCTTTCGATCTCGTCTTTGTAGCTATCGAGCGGATGTCCGCTGAGGAAGAAGCCCAACGTTGCCTTCTCCGACGCCAGGAGATCCGTATCGCTCCACTCCGGAATGTCGGGCAGACGCTCGAGCTCCGGACTCCGGCGCACAGCGCCCATTTCTCCAAACAAGTTGCCTTGACCGCTCTCGCGCTCTCGCTGCACTTGCTGGCCGTAGTCGAGAGCCCTGTCGACGATCGCCGCGAGCTGAGAGCGACGGCGTCCGAACCCATCGAAGCTCCCGGACTTGACGAGGCTCTCGAGCACCCGCTTGTTGACGAGACGAAGGTCGACCTCTTCACAAACGTCGGCCGGGCTCGAAAAGCGGCCGCTCTTGTCGCGCGCTTGCAAGATCGACTCGATCGCGGATTCGCCCACGTTCTTGACGGCGGCGAGTCCGAAGCGGATCTTGTCGCCCACGACGGCGAAATCGAGCTCGCTTTCGTTGATGTCGGGAGGCAGGACCTCGAGGTTCATATCCCTGCACGCGTTGAGATATTGGACGACCTTTTCCGTGTTCTGCCGCTCCGACGTAAGTAGCGCGGCCATGAAGAACACCGGAAAATTCGCTTTCAGATAGCCCGTCTGGTACGCGAGCAGAGCATAAGCGGCGGAGTGGGACCGGTTGAATCCGTAGCCGGCGAAGTGCTCCATCAAGTCGAATATCTTCGAAGCCTTCTTTTCCGGAACCTGCTTTTCCTCCGCCCCCTTCATGAACTTCTCTCGCTGCGCCTGCATGACTTCGGCCTTCTTCTTGCCCATGGCTCGGCGGAGCATGTCCGCTTCGCCGAGCGTAAAGCCTGCGAGCTTCGACGCGATCTGCATCACCTGTTCCTGATACACGATGACACCGAGCGTGTCCTGTAAGATCTCTTCCAGCGCGGGGAGCTCGTATTTCACCGCGACTTTGCCCCATTTCCGTTTGATGAAGTCGTCGATCATCCCGCTTCGGATCGGTCCGGGCCGATAGAGCGCGTTGAGCGCGGTGAGGTCGTTGAGCTTCTCCGGCTTGAAGCGGCGAAGGATGTCACGCATTCCCTCGCTCTCGAATTGGAACACGCCGAACGTCTCGCCTCGAGTGAACAGCTGATAGGTCTTCACATCGTCGAGCGGTAGCCTATCGAGATCGACGGTGACGTTCAGTTGACGCGCGATCATCTTGACGCAGTTGTCGATCAACGTGAGCGTACGCAGCCCAAGGAAGTCCATCTTGAGCAGTCCGATGTCTTCACAGTCCCGCATATCGAACTGTGTCGTGATTTCCCCGCGACTCCCGCGGTAGAGCGGCAAATATTCCGTGAGCGGTTGGGGCGCGATGACCACCCCCGCCGCGTGGGTGGAGGCGTGGCGGCTCACACCTTCTAGACGCTTGGCCGATTCGACGAGACTCTGGACTTGCGGGTCGGAAGCGATCGCCTCTTGCAGCTGCGGAACCTCGTCGAGCGCCGATTCCAACGTGGCGTCGAGAGTCGCCGGGATCAACTTGGCAATCCGGTCGACGTCGGCATAAGGGACATCGAGCACCCGGCCCACGTCCCGAATCACGGCACGTGCTTTCATCGTGCCGAACGTGATGATCTGGGCGACGTTGTCCCGGCCGTACTTGTCCGTGACGTAGTCGATGACTTCCCCACGCCGGGCCTCGCAGAAATCGATGTCGATATCGGGCATCGTCACGCGCTCCGGGTTGAGAAAGCGCTCGAAGAGCAACTCGTGCTCCAACGGATCGATATCCGTGATCCTCATGCTGTAGGCGACGAGGCTCCCCGCGGCCGAGCCGCGCCCCGGCCCGACCGGAATCCCTTGGTCTCGGGCGAAGCGAATGAAATCCCACGTGATGAGGAAGTAGCCCGGGAAACCCATTTCGCGAATGATCGCGATCTCCCTCTTCAAGCGGGCCTCGTAGTCGCTCCGTTCGTACCGACTTTCCGAGCCCGCGGTGATCTGCGTGCGCCACCGGGTCTCGAAGCCCTCGCGGACGACCTGCTCGAAGTAGCTGTCGACCGTCTCCCCTTCCGGTACCGCAAAACGAGGAAGCTGAAAGCCGTCCCTATCGAGATCGATGTTGACGCGCTCGGAGATCGCGAGGGTGTTGTCGTAGGCTTGTTGGTACCCGGCGAACAAAGCGGCCATCTCGGCCGAGGACTTGAAGTAGAACTGGTCGCCCGGATAGCGCATCCTCTGCGCGTCCGCCGCTTTCTTGCCGGTTCCGATGCACAGCAAGATGTCGTGGGCGACCGCGTCCGATTGTGAGATGTAATGGCAATCATTGGTCGCGACGGTTTGGAGGCCCTCTTTTCGGGCCAATGCCATGAGGCTCGTATTGACCGTCTTTTCGTCCTGTGAGCCCTGGCCGTGGTCTTGAATCTCGAGAAAGTAGTTGTCCTTGCCGAGAATGTCCCGGTAGACGCCCGCCGCCCGGAGCGCTTTGTTCTCATCGCCGCGAAGGGCCGCCTGCGGTACCTCGCCCTTCAGGCAGGCCGATAATCCGATGAGTCCTTCGGAGTGCTCGGCGAGCAGTTCCTTGTCGATCCTCGGCTTGTAGTAGAAGCCTTCCAGAAAGCCCGCGGAGACCAGTTTGACGAGGTTCCGGTAACCGGTCGTGTTTTCCGCGAGGAGCACCAGATGGTTATTCGTGTCCGACACGCTTCCGTTGTGAGGCGATTTGTCGAAGCGGCTCTCCGGCGCCACATAGATTTCGCATCCTAGAATCGGGGTGATGCCCTTCTTCTTAGCCGCATTGTAGAAATTCATGGCACCGAACATGTTGCCGTGGTCCGTCAGGGCGACGGCCGGCATCTCGTAGCGCACCGCGAGATCGATCATTTGATCGATACGACTCGCTCCGTCGAGGAGAGAAAAGTCGCTGTGATTATGGAGGTGTACGAAAGGCCGCATGCACGTTTCCTCGCCGAGCCGGCGTTACTCCCACTCGATGGTGGATGGTGGTTTCGAAGAGATATCGTAAACCACGCGATTCACGCCGCGCACTTCCCCTATGATGCGGCTAGAGACAACCTCGAGAACGTCGTAGGGAAGGCGGGCCCAGTCCGCAGTCATGCCGTCACGGCTCTCGACCGCCCGGATTGCCACCACGTGCTCATAGGTCCGCGCGTCGCCCATCACCCCGACGGTCCGCACCGGAAGTAGGACCGTGAAGGACTGCCAGATTTTTCTGTAGAGTCCGGCCTTCTTGATCTCCGCGACGAGGATGTCATCCGCTTCGCGCAGCAGCTCGAGACGCTCTTCGGTCACTTCCCCGAGAACGCGGATCGCCAATCCCGGGCCGGGAAAAGGTTGCCGGAAGAGCAGCTCTTCGTCGAGGCCGAGCTCGGCTCCGAGAGCGCGGACCTCGTCCTTGAACAGCTCTCTCAGCGGCTCGACGAGCTCGAAGGGTAGGTTCTCCGGAAGACCGCCGACATTGTGGTGGCTCTTGATCACGTGCGATGGCCCTTTGACCGAGACGCTCTCGATCACGTCGGGGTAGAGCGTGCCCTGGGCGAGAAACTTCGCATCCGGGATGGAGACGGCTTCTTCCGAGAACACGTCTATGAACTCGCGACCGATGATCTTGCGCTTCGTCTCGGGATCCGAAACACCCGCGAGCGCGGTTACGAACCGCTCCGCGGCGTCGACGGCGATAACGTTGAGCTCGAGCTTTTGAGAGAACCGCTCCATCACCTGTGCCGCTTCGTTCTTCCGTAGAACACCGTTGTCGACGAAGATGCAGGTAAGCCTTTCACCGATCGCCCGGTGCACCAGCATCGCCGCCACCGACGAGTCAACCCCTCCGGAGAGCGCACAAACCACGCGCGCGTCGCCGACGCGGTCGCGAATGGCAGCGACGGATTCCTCGACGTAAGAGCTCATGGTCCAGTCGCCCTTGACTCCACAAATGCCAAACGCGAAGTTCTTCAATATCTCAGTGCCGCTTTGCGTGTGCGCGACCTCGGGGTGGAACTGAACGCCGTAATTTCCACTCGAGCGATCCTCGAAAGCGGCGACGGGTGCGGCGTCCGAGCTCGCGGTCAGGCGAAACCCTTCCGGAGGCGCTTCGATCCTGTCGCCGTGGGACGCCCACACGCGGAGTTTGGGACCGACCCCCTCGAACAGTGTGCTTTGGTTCTCGAGCGTGACCGACGCGTGACCGTACTCACGTCGATCGGCGGGGCGCACGTCGCTCCCGAGCGCCTTCGCCATGAGCTGCATGCCGTAACAAACTCCAAGCGTCGGCACGGCGAGACGAAAGACGTCCTCATCGCAATGGGGCGCGTCCTCCCCGTAGACGCTCTCGGGCCCGCCAGACAAGATGACACCCCGGACGTGTTCCCCCCGCAGAGCGCCAAGGTCGGTCGAGAACGGGAGTATCTCGCAGTAAACGGAGAGCTCGCGGAGGCGACGGGCAATCAGCTGGGTGTATTGGGAGCCGAAATCCAGAATCAGAATGGTATCGTGTGCCATAGATTTCTACGCTAAGGCCGAGCATTATAGTCGCCGACGCGATAAAATCACAAGACTTAGAGTACTCAATCTTCTCGACGCCCATATGTTGTGGCGCAACCGATAGACATGCTTCGGCTTCTGCTCATCACCCTCGCTGTTGGGACCATCCGTTTCGACGCCGTCGCGTCCCAAACCGCCACCGTTCCAAGCGCTCCTGAGCAGAGCGCATCCGAGGAAGCGGAGCCCCTGGAGCCCGAAGACGCCGCGCTCGAGACGAGTGAGGGCGACGCCCTCTCCTTGCCGCCGCCGCCGGAAAAACCCGACGGCGTGTTACCGCTCAAGGAGCTAACGCGTCTCGATTTCGCACCGCGAGACCGCCCCAAACCGCTCCTGTACGGACCTCGCCTCGTCATCGTGAGCGAGTCGGGCTTCGTCGAGGGTCACAACGCGGATACGGGTGAGTTCGCATGGAAGCTCGGCCTCCCCGGCGAGCAGCTCTTCAACCCAGTGGTCTTCGACTCGACGCCGTTGTTACCGGATGAGATGCCCGAGTTCACCGTCGTGCTCTCGTCTCCGACGGGACATGTCGCGATTCTGGACGGCCCGACGGGCGAGATCCGCCGCGAGGCGTGGCTCCCTTTCGAGCTCGCGCTTCCGCCGGTGAAGGGTCCCGGCGACACGATCTTCCTCGCCACGCCGTCCGGCGATATCGTTTCCTACGACGTCTTGTCCGAGCGCGTCGTCTTCCAGACCGCGACCGGAGAGACCCCGCTCGCGCTCGTCAGCAATGAGTCGACTCTCGTCGTCTCAGGCGCCTCGCGAACACTGACCGCAATCGACCTGCCCGACGGTGCGCTCCGCTGGACCCTTACGGGGAGAGCCGGTTTCCACGCGGAAGCAGCTTTCGATGAAACCGGAGAGCGGATCTATATCGGCGACGACACGGGCGAGCTCTACAGCGTCGAGGCCTCTTCCGGCAAGATCAAGTTTCGCTGGTCGACGGGCGCGGCGATCCGTAGTCGAGTCCTCGTCGAGCCGGACCGCATTTTCGTCGCGACATTCGCCAATTGGCTCTTTGCGTTCCGGCCGGGAAACGGGCATGAGCTCTGGCGCTCCAACTTGCCGGGACGGCCCGCGACGGACCCGAGACGTATCGGCGCGCGGCTACTGCTCGCCACGTTCGACGGCATGCTCGTCGAGATCAATCCCAACCGGGGGCAACTCGCCAAGAGCTATCAAGCTCCGGGCGAGATCGTGCACGCTCCCGCGTTCTTTCTCGCCGAGCCGAGTGAAGAGGAATTGTTGATGGCGGGGCCCGCACTAGCCGACGACCTGGACGATGACGAAGATCTGGAGGCCGATCTCGACCCCGACATCTTCGGCCCGGCGGAAATGCTCACCTTCGTCGATGCGGACGCGCCTTCGGAGGACCCGGACGCGGCCGATGACCTGGACGAGGCAGAAGACGGGGACGACGCTGCGGCCGCCGCAGAAGAGATCCTTGCCGCACCACGCGAGCCTCTCTGGTTCGAGAGGTCTAGAGTCGCCGTGGCGCTGCGAAACGGGCAGGTTTTGTTGTTACAGCACGCCGTAGCACTGCCGACGGTGCCCACGACGGAGCTCGACGGCGAAACGTCCGATGAAACGACTGCCGAGCCCAAGACCGAGGCGGTCCGCATTCCAAAGCCCCGATGAGCTTGGCCCCACGCAATCCGGCGAGTGTCCTTTCCAGATGCCGACTGTCCTCCGCCACGGAATCGAACGTTCCCTTCAACCGTGTTTTCTAGACGGTTCATGGTACGGAACGTGCAGAAAATGGAGCCGTATGGGTGTAACGCTTCCTCGCCGTCGTTTTGACACTCATGGCGAGTCAGAGCTAACATGGACTAACACTATGCTCCGAAAGGCTTTCCTCCTTTTCCTCGTCACGGTGTGGTCGACGTGCTCCTGGGCGCAGCTCCCCGGGCGTCCCAAGCCTAATCGGCCAGGAATCGACGAGCCTAAATATCTCTTTCGCGCTCATGCCGAGGAGAGCAAGGCGATCGAAGATATCGACCAGAACAAGGAAATCCCCGTCGAGGCGACGGCAGAGCTGATTCAGAATGCCTTCTTGGACCTCGACGAAAGCGCGCTCCAAACGGCGCTCGTCGCGGAGCGAAAGATCAACCTATCTCTTCGAATCGACGAAGAGGAGAACGATCACTACGGCGCGACTCAAGTGCGCTACATCTTCAAGAGAATCTTCGAATCCGTCATGACGCGCTCATTCGACATCCGGCAGGGTGACATCCGCCGGCTCAGCGCAAAAGAAGCCGAGATCCGCGCGCGGTGGCGCTATCTCGTGGTCGATACCGAAGAGGAGCTCAGCAAACCGCTGCACTTTAGGCTAACGCTCGAAGACGGAGCCACGGCCTGGCGTGTCTACAGCATTAGCGATCGCTAGCCCAGAAACCGATCCCGGGTCAGGGTGACCCGTTGTCGGAATCGGCCAGGATGCAACCCCTGACGCGCCTCCTTCCGGTCACGGCTGCAGGCGTCGTGTTCGCGGCAGCAGTGCTCGACGTTAGCCGCGACTTCGCGTTTCTCTCTCCCATGCTCGCTTGGGCGGCAACGCTCGCATGCCTTCCGTTGCTCGTCGCAATGCTGCGCTCACGGCGAGGTCCCGGGGCGGTTCTCGGTGCGCTTCTCACGTTCGGTGCACTTGCGACCTTCCTCGTTCGCAACATCGGCTACCAGCCGACCGCTTCACGAAGCGAAAGCGATTGGGAGCTCGCTCTCACGGCGCGAAGCGAGACGTTGGCCCGTGAGGCTAGCGTCTCCTTCGCCAATCTATGTGCCGACGCGCGCAGTGCCGCTCGGGCGCTCGCCCGCGCCACTCCGGTCGCACTCGCCACCGAAGGCTCCGACGCCGAGGACTATCTCTCAGGAGCCTTCGACGAGCTCGCACGCTACCCCTACCCTCGCGCGCTGCCCGCAGCGGTACCGGGGGCGACACTCTACGATGCATGGCGCCGTCCACTCGCGTGGACGGGAGAGAACATTCCTCTTCATGCCGCCCTCGAGAAGCCCTATGGGGCACCGCCGTCGAGCCTGTTCATCCTCGAACAGGGCGTCTATACCTACCTCGTCGCGCTCGAGCCTCTACTGAGCGGACTCGGCTTCGTGTCCGTGGAGATCCCGCTCATAGCGGATCGCCGACTCGACAATCGCTACTTGAAGGACTACGACGTGTTCTCGTCGTGGCTCGCGAGAAGTGCGGAGACGGAACTGGTGCCGTTTGGGTCCGATGGGTCACGGCTCGAGCGACTCTTCGACGAGCACGACGAACAGTTTTGGACATCGACCGACGCCTCTAGACGTCTGTCCTTTGCGTTACGCGCCGATGACGGTACGTTACTGGGTGTGTCTTCCCTACTCGGAGACACGGCTGGGAACGCGCGCCAGCGAGCGCGCCAAAGCTTCCGCAACGCGTCGGGCTTCGTTCTTCTCGCGACCATAACGCTCGTGCTTGGATTGCTACTACTGGGCCGGTCCCATTTGTGGGCTTGTTTGTTTTTTCTCTGGGTGGCCCGCCTCGTCCCGTTCTGGACCAACGTTCCCTTGAGCTTCGGCCTCGGCCTAGACGACCCCGGCCATTACGCGTCGTCGTTTCTCTTCGGCCTCGCCCGCTCACCCGTCGACTTCTTTCTGACCGCGGCCACGCTCCTACTATCCGTCATGTTGCTCGCGGATCGCGCGATCCCAAGAGCGACCGGCACCAGCAAGCGTCGGCTCTCCGGCCACATGATGATGGCGCTCACATCCCTGTCCGCGCTCGCCGTCCTCTCCGCAGCGAACGTACTCATCTTGGACGCCTGGTCGAACTCCAATCTCGCGCTCGCTTCGATCCGTGCGCTACCGATCGACTACCCCCGTGTCGTTGTCCAACTCGGCTTCGTCATGTTCTTCCTCGCTTCCAGCCTGACGGCCCTCGTCCTCGTATCGCGCCCCACACGCGTGCGCCCCGAGCTCACATGCGTCATCGATGCCGTTGTCATCACCGCTTCCTACACGCTGGCCTCGGAGCTCGGGCAACAGGAGTTCCTACTCCTCGCTCTGCCTCCGTTCGTCATCGCCCGGGCCCTCGCTCTCGGGCGCGAGGGCCTTACCGAACGCTGGAGTCGGGGCCGGATCTACACACGGCTCGCGATGGTCGGCGTTCTCATGCTTTTGTCGGTATCCGCGTTCTACCCAGCCTTGGCGAGGTTCGAAGACACGACGGCTCAAGCATTCGTCGAGCGCATCGTCGCTCCCGCTGTTCTCCAGCATAGCCACGCCGAGCTGAATACTCTTGCGGACACCGCGCGCGCGATCGACGTCATGGCCGGTGACGGCCGCCTCGACGCGCTGGATCGAGAAGACGTAACCTACCGATTATGGGTGGGCACGGAGCTCGCGACCTCTTCGTTGAGCTCGTCGGTGGAGATCCTCGACGAGCAGTTTCGGACCGTCTCGAAGTTCTCGCTGAATCTCCCGTCTTTCGATTCGGAGCTGCCTCGAGCACACGCGCCGGATGAGTGGATCTATGAGAACGAGCCGCATCCGGCCGACTCGAATCATCCCGGTTTCGTCCTCGCGCGCCGCGGGCTCCCGGGCCCCGACGGCGAGCGATGGGAGATCCGCATCAGGCTCGCGGCGGACTGGCGGAACTTGGTTTTCGACTCGACGACCCATCCTTACCTGCACTTGTTTCGTACCGCAGGCGCCGACGTCCCGTTCCGGCTTCCCTATCGAGAGCTCGCGTTGTTCGTCCACGCGCTCGACGGAAGCGCCATTTTCCAGTCGCGCGGTGGAGCGATCCGGCTCAACGACGCCGATCTCCAAGCCGCGCGGCGTATACCGCTGTGGCGCGACTACACCGTGTTCGGACAGGCCCATCGCGCCTTCTTGTTCTCCGATGGTCCGCGCACCTTCGTATTGTCCTATCCGAGATCCGGCTTGTTGCGCTACGCGGCGGAGCTCGTGTCGTGGGGAGTGCTCACTGCCATCTTCGCGCTCGCGATGCTCGCGATCTCCCTTACGGCAGGCGTCATAGGAAGCCCGGCAGGCGTGCAACCGTCGGAGCTATGGACGGGCATCGGCGGCAGCTTCTCCGGCAAACTGTACGTCGCGTTCGTCCTGATCGCCTTGGTCCCGATCGCGTCTCTCGCCTTCCTGATCCGCGGCATCGTCATTCAGCAACTCCAACGAGACATCGAGCGAGACGGCATGGGCCGGGCGCAAGTCGTGGAGCGGCTCGTCAAGGACGCGATCACCGACGCCGCGCCTAGCGAAGGCAGCCCCGCCGTGACGGATGCGGTGCTGGAATCCGTCGGGACTCTCGCCGGAGTCGACGTCGACCTGTATTCGAGTGGTGAGCTCGTCGCGACGAGCAAGCCGGAGCTCGTCGGTAGTGGCTTGCTGCGTGCGCGCGCGGTGCCCTCCGCTTTTCGAGATCTCGTGCTTGGAAGTGCGACCGACTCGATCCACCGGCAGGCCGTCGGCGCGTTCGAGTACCTCGTCGTATCCGTGCCGATCCGGCTCGACTCGCAGCCCGAGCCGGGCATTCTCGCCCTGCCCCTCGCGAGCCAGCAGAACGAGATCGACGTAAGAGTCTCTTCTCTCAACCAGACCCTCTTGCTCGCCGCGCTCGCCTTCTCGATCGCAGCGGCGGCCTTGGCCTATTCGCTGGCACGTCGGATCTCCGACCCGATCAACACCTTAACGGAAGCGACCCATCGCATCGCCGGCGGCGATTTCGACGTCTCTCTAGAGACGCGGGCTCGAGACGAGATTGGGGCGCTCTTCGCGAGCTTCACACAGATGACTGCGGACTTGAAGCAGCAGCGACTCGACTTGGAGCACCAGAAGAAGCTCGAAGCTTGGGCGGAGATGGCGCGTCAAGTTGCGCACGAGGTCAAGAATCCGCTGACGCCTATCCAGCTCTCCACCGAGCACATGCTGCGTGTTTTCCGCGACCCGAAGGTCGATTTCGAGCCCGTCCTCCAGGATTGCTCCGAGACCATCTTGCAGCAAGTCAAAGCACTCCGTCAGATCTCGATGGAGTTCTCGACCTTCGCTTCGCCGGAGCCGCTGAAGCTCGACGTCGTCGATATTTCCGAGATCGTGAGTGAAACCGTCTCACCCTACGTGCAGTCACCTCCGGACGGCGTCTCGGTGACGCTCGCGGTCTCCGGCCCCATCCCAAAGGTCGCGGCGGACAGCCGACTTCTCAAACGCACGGTGCTGAATCTCGTGGAGAACGCGCTCCACGCGCTCAACGCCGGGGGGCGCGTGGACGTCGCAGTCAACCTCTGTCCGCTCGACCCCAAACGTTTCGTCGAAGTCTCCGTCACGGATACCGGCGTCGGGGTGGATCCGGAGCTGAAGGAGAGGATCTTCGAGCCCTATTTCTCGACGCGCGCGGCTGGAACCGGTCTCGGCTTGGCGATTGCCAAGAAAGTCGTCGAGGACCACGGAGGTACGATCTCGCTCGAGAGCGAGCTGGGTACGGGTACCTCGGTGCGGATGCGGCTCCCGGTCGAGCGTTCCGTTTAGGGATGCGTCAACTTCCGCCGTCGAGCCTCGATTTCGCTATCTCTATCGCGGCCGCGCCCGGGTCGTAGACCGTCGCATCCGCCACCGCCCAAAGCCAGAACCCGGGACGCGACGCCTCGGTCGGCCGACGCAGGCCGCCCACGTGAATGCGGTTCGACTCCGCGACCGAGATCGGACTCGGCTCGCTCGCCCCACGTCCGGACGCAATCGCGAACGGCGCTTCACGAAAGCACTCCTTCAACCGACGCTCCTCGACGGGCTCGAGCAGCTCGACCCACATCGACGTTGCGTAAGCATGGAAAACCGGTACCTGGATGAGCATGGCGGTCACGGCGTCGGAAAGCCCGGCGAGATAACCGGCCTCCCGGGAGATCGTCTCGGCGAGCGCCGGAATGAACGCTCCTCGGCCGGCGAGCCTGACATTGAACGCGAGCTGCTCCTCGAGCACATCCGTGGTGACGTCCTGGAAGTTGAGCAAGCTCACGACTTGCTCGTGGAGCTCCCGCGCTCCCGCGTCGCCTTTCTCGGCGGCGGGAAGGAGCACCGTGGCCGCGACCCGACACTCGCCTAAATGGTCGAGGACTCGTTTCGCAATGGCGCCTAGCAGGTGCGACGAAGGCCGCGGCACGGCGATGAGCCGGTCTCCGGATTCGGGATCCGTGGATAGCCCCGGCACGACCACCGGCGCGTCGAGTCCAATCGCACCCTCTACGATGGAAAGGACGCCACCCGCTGCGGCATCCGTCGCCACGCGATTCAGGAGGTCGGTATCGTTCGCGCAGAAAAAACACACATCGAGCTGCGGAAACAGTTCTTCATCGAGCGGCTGGGTGATGACGAGCTCATCCTGAAACTGGGTGAGAGCGGCTTCGCCGTCCATGCGGCTGTCGAACAACTTGAGCTCCGTCACGGGTAGCCGCCCGTCCGACAAAAGCTCGCGGACCCGCGTCCCGAACGAGGTGCGGGGATTGACGATTCCGACCCGAATCCCTCTCACGACGGGTCCACGTCCACGTCCACGTCTACGTCTACCGATCCCTTGGAGGGCGAAGCGGCGGCCGGACGCGGACTAGCCGGGCTCGCACTCTTCGCCGAGAGCAGGCTCCAAATCTTGAGGACGAAACCGCTCGCGAGATAGGCGCACGCCATCGTGAGCAATACGGCCTGCGGGTGGGTAAAGATCGCGACTAGAAAAATCGCGAGAAACAAGATGACCAGGTGCGGCTGGCGGCGACGCAGGTCAAAGTCCTTGAAGCTGTAGTAGCGGACTTTACTCACCATCAAGAGCGACAACACGAGCACGAGTGCCATCAACGGCAGAGACTCCGAGCGAGTCGGCAGCAAGTCAGGGAAACGATAGGCGAGGGCGGCCACGACACCGGCGGCAGCGGGAATGGGTAGGCCCACGAAGAAGCGTTTATCGGTCGACGATTGCTGGATGTTGAATCGAGCGAGTCGCATGGCGCCGCAGATCACGAAAAGAAAGCCTATGAGCCAGCCCATACGTGGCCACAAGTGAAGGCCCCACTGATAGGACAGCACCATGGGCGCAACGCCGAACGAGACCTGGTCCGCTAACGAGTCGAACTCTTTTCCGAACTCGCTGCTCGCATTAGCGAACCGCGCGACGCGGCCATCGAGAGTGTCGAGGAGAATCGCCCAACCGATGAGAATCCCCGCGAGACCAATATCGCCCCGGATCGAGCTGATAATTGCGTAGAAGCCACAAAAGATGTTCGCGACGGTAAAGGCGCTTGGAAGTAGGTAGATCCCGCGGGTACGCAGTCTCGACTTTCGTTTCATCTCAGGCGCTCCGCTCCGCGATCACCGTCTCGCCGCCACGAACGCGATCTCCCACCCGCACGCGGATCGCGACGTCTTTCGGCAACAAGATCTCCATACGAGAGCCGAATTGGATCAATCCGAACTTCTCGCCGCGTTCGAGCCTATCGTTCGCCGTCGCTCGACAAACGATGCGCCTCGCGGCAACGCCCGCGATCTGCCTCACGATCACGACGAAGTCGTTATCGACGAGCTCGAGCTCATTCTGCTCGTTCTTCGAGCCGGCGTCTTCCTTATATGCAGCGAGAAACTGGCCCGGTGTGTATTTGATCTTACGGACGACCGCAGCGAGTGGAGAGCGGTTGATATGCACGTCGAAGATCGACAAGAACATGCTGATCTGCATGCGCGAAGGATCACGCTCGCCGGGCCCGACATAGACCACTTTTCCGTCACCGGGCGACACGAGGAGTCGCTCCCCCTCGGGAGGCACGCGGTGCGGGTCACGGAAGAAATAGACGACGAACAAGGCGAGTCCGATGAGCGGCACGCCCAGCAATCGTGTCGGCTCCCAGAGCAGTGCCGCCGCTCCCAACAACGCGAGCGGAATAATGTAAGTGAAGCCTTGGCGCGCGATCTTCATCGTGACGGAGTCTACACTATCGCATGCAGGTCATAGGCGCGGCCAAATGGGGGCCGCGCGGCGGCTGCCGCTACCACGTCGAGTGTCACCGACGGTTGTACGGGCGACTAGTGACTACGCATCATGAACGCCATGCGGTCTTTGATGGCGAGCTTCTTCTTCTTGATCGTGACTTCTTCGACTTTCTCGATATCGCTCAACATGAGCTTTCCGGCGAGGTCGCTCAGCCGGTCATCGAGCTCTCGATGACGCTGAAATAGCTGTTGAAACTCCTCGCTTTCTCTCATGAGAACGTCGTGGACGTCATGTACGCTCTTTTCGATCAAGGATTCCCTCCCAGCTCCTTCACGAAGGGGCGACTCATCTTCTCGAAAATATCATAGCGCCCCAAATCGAGCAAGATATCCCCCGCCTAGCCCGGACGCAGAAATCGGATGCTCGCCAGCGACAGACCGGGCTCGCGCTCGACCCTCAATACGAGCTCGTTCGCGCCCGCAAGAACGAGCTCGGGGCGCACCTCTATCTCGGCGTGGCCGGCCGCATCCAACACGATGCCCCCAATCGACGCGCCGTTGAGGCTCAGCTCTGCCTCGCCGCCGGGAACACCTTGAAACGACAGGTGATAGGGCGAAGGTTCACTCAAAACGACGTAGATCTCAGCGCTCCGGGCCGAAACCGTGCGCAGGGTACGGTCGCGGCCGCGCTCGGCAAGGCTCCAGCCTCGGCCCAAATGCAGCGCGTCTCGATCCCCCATCCGAATGACCACGTTGTTGGACGATGCGCGTGCGCCGAGTAGATCATACGCGCCCGCCGGCGGCTGACCGACGAGCGCGGCCGGCCACGAAGGTGGGTAGCCCACCCTTGGATAGAAGAGCTCCAGCCCGTCCGACGCAGCTTGTCGGAACGATGCCGGCCCGTCCGGGGGGATCGCGCCGGAGAAGTACACTCCCATCAACATGACGTTCCAAACGAGGAGAGGGACGAGTCCGATACACACCGTCAGCAGCGGACGCACCCGTACCCGCGGCACGATAAAGGACAAACACGCGGCGATCCCCAGCGCGAATCCCGGCAGGGCGGCGTCGAACCGTCGAGAGCCGAAGGACGCACCCGCCCACCAGTCGTAGACGGAGGCATTCACGTACCACGCGATCAAAGTCGCTACCGCAAGTGCGCCGACGAGGGCCGGCGCCCGTCGGATCGCGCCCGGAAAACCGATAACGCCGAGCCACAGAACGGGCGCCCACGCGAGAAGCCCGTGCCGAGACGAGAACAAGACGGGGACGAGCTCGGGGTCTCCCCAATCGATATAGCCACCGCCTTGCGGGATGAGTAGGAAGCTTCCGTAGAGCGCTTTCCAGTACAAGAGCTGCGGCGAGAACACGAGGAGGAAACACGCGGCGCCGACGGCGAGCTCTCGTAGTGACGGCCGTCCGTGCCGAGCGAACGCCACGACGAGGGCGACCGGCAGGAACACGACGTTCTGCCAGCGCATCAAGGCGACGAGCCCACCGAGCGCTCCCATGATCGCGAACTCCTTCGTGGTCTTCGCGCCATCCCCTACGACCAGCAGATAGCACGCCACGCTCGCCATCGCCATCGCGTGCGACATGGACGGCTCGAACACCATGTACCAGACATGGAACGTGCCGAACCAAATCAAGAGAGTCGACGCAAGCGCGATCCGATCGGGAAACAATTTCCGAACGAACCGAAACACGCAGATCACGCCGAGAAACCCTGCGAACGCCGTTCCCGTCGCTATTGCGGTGAAATACGGATAGCCAAAACCCGTTGGACGAAACAGTCCCATGACCCCGAGCCCATGCGCGACCAAGTAGAAGGGCGTCCAAACGATCGCGGGGCCGATCGAGAAATTATTCGGCAGTCGCCCGGTGGCGGTTCGAACGAAATAGCCTTCGCGCGCCCCAAGGACGCGGTACTCGTTCTCGAAATCGAGATCGTGATCGACGACGATCGAATGTAACGGCGCGAAGTAGAAGACCCCATCGCTCGCGACCCGTTGCGGCTGCAGATAGAGCGCGGCGAGAATGACCGGCAAGCCCGCCCAGAGAAAGGCTTCGCGCGTACGAGCCGCGGCGAGAGCAGCAAGGGTCGCCCCGAGCGACAGGCACAGGACCCACGTCTGCCAGTTCGCCCTCAACGCCTCCGGTAGAGCCGGCCTCGAGATCCCGACCGAGACGAGGGCCAGGGTAAGAGCGAAGAATAGCCGGCGGGCGCTCATGCCTCGGCTTCGCGGGTCACGGTTCGCTCGAAACTGAGAGCGTCCTCGCGCGGATGCGTGTAGTAGTCCTTCCGCGCCCCCGCGACGCGGAAGCCCAACGATTGGTACAGCCGATGGGCCGCGACATTACTCCGCCGCGCGTCGAGGGCAACACTCTCGGCGCCGCCATCCCGCGCCTCCGCGATCGCGCGCTCGACCAAGAGCGTGGCGAGACCACATCTGCGATGCCGCGGGTGGACGGCGACGTTCTGGATGAACGCGTGCTCGAAGACGACCCAGAGCACACAGTATCCGGCGACGCTGGGCGCGTCCTCTAGCGTGAGGGCCACGCGGGGGCGCGAGAACGGGTTGGCCCGAAGCTCATGGCGGAACGAATCGAGCGACCACGGGTTCGGGTGACTCATGTGCTCGATCTCGACCATCTCATCAACGTGCGAAGCTTGCATGGGAACCACTTCGTAGGGTCCTGAGCGCTCGCGAAGGCTCATGACTCTTTGGCGGCGCCCATCCGATTGCGCTCCGCCTCCGGCGCACGAATGTAGAGCGCCTGAAGCTCGGCCGAGGTGTCGACATCGCCCTCTCCGAGCCGATCGCAGCCGAGTCGGCCCACGGCCTCGGCTAGGAACATCCCGGGCTCGGCAATGACGGCGTCCGCAGAGACTTCACGGATGAGCGCGCGGTTGCGTGCGATGCCGCTGCCGACAACGAGGGAGGGCGCCTCCGAAAGCTCGCGTACGAAGCTCTCCGCCGGAGCGCAAATCGCACGGCCGAGTTCCAAGCAACGTCGCCCGTCCGAGCGATACGACGCACCGTAGACTTCCGACCGATACGCCTCGAGGAGTACGGCGATCACCCCTTGGTGGTGTCGATAGTGGTGCGCCGTCGCATCCAGCGCCGAGAAGCCGATGACGGGCCTGTCGACGGCGTAGCCTAGCCCCGCCATCGTCGCGATGCCGATCCGCAACCCGGAAAAGGAGCCCGGGCCTCTTGCGACGCAAAAGGCATCGAGGTCCTGCAGTGAGAGCTCGACTCGAGCGAGAAGCTCGTGGATCGCCGGGAGAAGGTTCTCGGAGTGGCGAGGCCTCGGCGCTCGGAATCCTGAGACACCGAGCACGCCATCATCCCCGACGATCGCGACGCTCGAGTGCGCACTCGTCGTATCAACGGCAAGAACGCGCATCAGTGTCGGCGGATCTTACTCCCTAAGGGACGCCGCGGTACAATGCGCGCGACCATGGCGACTTCCACCCGCCGCTCGCAGGGAAAAAAGCCCAAGGGGAGCTCACCTGCGATGCGCCAATATCTCGAGATCAAGCAGCAAGTTCCGGATGCGGTCCTCTTTTTTCGCATGGGTGACTTCTACGAGATGTTCTACGACGACGCGGTCAAGGCTGCGCGGACACTCGAGCTAACACTCACCTCCCGTCAGAAAGATCCCTCCGGCTCCGCCATTCCCATGTGCGGCATTCCCTACCACGCGGCCGACACCTATGTCGGTCGGCTCATCCGCAAAGGCTTCAAAGTCGCGATCTGCGACCAGGTCGAGGACGCACGGCACGCCAAGGGCATCGTCAAGCGCGAGATCGTGCGCATCGTGACGCCGTCGACCTATCTCCATCAGGGCTACCTCGAAGCAAAAGAAACGATGTACCTGATGGCCCTGATCGGACATGGGACGGCGTGCGGCCTCGCCCTCGCCGATCTGTCGACCGGAGATTTCATCGCGTTCGAGCTCGAAGGAGACGAGCGCTTGACGAAGCTCGCGGAGATCGTCTCGGTTTACCAACCCCGCGAGGTGCTCGTCCCCGAAGGCGGGGCGCCTCTCGACGTCGTCTTCGAAGCGATCGGCGCGGACGCACCGACCCCGGTCACGTCCGAGCGGCCCAGCTACCGTTTCGAGCGTGAGTCGGCCCGCGACTGCTTGCTCCAGCATTTCGGGACGTTGTCGCTCGAGGGATTCGGCCTCGAGGACAAGGATCTCGCGATTGGCGCGGCCGGCGCCGCACTCCAATACTTGCAGGAGACCCAGCGCGGCGAGCTCGCCCACATCTTCGACATTCGCTGCGTCGAGGAAGCCGACTACCTCATTCTCGACCCGGTCACGCAGCGCAACCTCGAGCTCACCCGCGGGAACGAAGGTGGCCGCGAAGGCAGTCTCATCAACGTTCTGGATCAAACGACGACGTCGATGGGAGCGCGCATGCTGCGCAACTGGCTCCTTCGGCCGCTGGTCTCGCCCGAAGCGATTGGCGAGCGCCTCGATGCGGTGGAAGAGCTCGCTTTCGACCTCATTACCCGCGGCAAGCTCCGCGAGATCCTCAAGGAGATGCTCGACCTCGAGAGGCTGTTGTCGCGGATCATTCTCGGCTCCGCGGGCCCTCGAGATTTCGTCGGGCTCGGCGTCTCGCTCTCCAAGGTACCGGCGTTGCGCGCGTTGACCTCAGACACCAAGGCCTCCTACCTAAGAGCGCTGGACGGCGCACTCGACCCCGTGGAGCAAGCCAGAGACGATATCGAGAGCACCCTCGTCTCGGAGCCACCCGCTGCACTCAAGGACGGCGGCGTGATCCGTGAGCGTGTATCCGAAGAGCTCGACGAGCTGCGCCGCTTGCGATCTCGAGACAAGACCACCCTCGCCGAGATCGAAGTTCGCGAGCGAGAGCGCACCGGAATCCCGTCACTGAAAGTTCGGTTCAACCGCGTGTTCGGCTACTACCTCGAAGTCACGAAATCGAGGCTCGGCGCGGTGCCGGACGACTACATCCGCAAGCAAACGCTCGTGGGCTCGGAACGATTCATCACCCCCGAGCTCAAGGAGTACGAAGACAAGATCTTGGGAGCGGACGAGCGCATCGAGATCCTCGAACGAGAGATCTTCGAAGCGTTGAGCCTGAGGGTCAAAGGCTTTGCCCCACGAGTCCGCGCAACCGCCGATGCGACGGCGAAGCTAGACGTCCTGGTTTGCTTGGCGGAGGTCGCCACCGTCTCGAACTTCACCAAGCCTCGATTGCACGAAGGGTTCGAGCTCGAGGTGAAGGAAGCGAGGCATCCCGTGATCGAGTCGATGAGCCACGAGCCCTTCGTCGGAAACGATGTGACGCTCGACGGCGAGCACCACCTCATCATTCTCACCGGGCCGAATATGGGCGGCAAATCCACCTACCTCCGCCAGACAGCCCTCATCGTCCTTCTGGCGCATATGGGCTCGTTCGTGCCGGCCGCGTCGGCCAAGGTGCCGATCGTCGATCGCATTTTTACCCGAGTCGGAGCCTCCGATAACCTCTACCGCGGACGCTCGACATTCATGGTCGAGATGCAGGAGACCGCGCACATCTTGCACCATGCCACGCGCCGCAGCCTCATATTGCTCGATGAGATCGGCCGCGGCACCGCGACCTATGACGGCTTGTCGCTCGCCTGGTCCGTCGCCGAGTACATTGCGACGGAGCCGCGCCTACGGTCGAAGACGATATTCGCGACGCATTATCACGAGCTGACCGACCTGGCTTCGGAGCTCGAAGGGGTGGCTAATTTTCACGTCGCCGCTCGCGAATGGCAGGACGATATCGTCTTTCTCCGGAAGGTATTGCCCGGCGGCTCGGACCGCAGCTACGGCATCCAGGTCGCCAAGCTGGCCGGCCTACCTCACGCGCTCCTTGGTCGTGCTCGCGAGCTGTTGATGAATCTGGAGAAGACCGAGCTCGATCTAGAAGGACGTCCCCGCGTTACCGGCGACAGCTCCAAGAACACCGGCGCCCGGCAAATGTCGCTCTTCGCCGACTCGGAGGACCTCGTTGTGTCGGAGCTGCGCAAGATCGACCCCGACGCGATGACCCCCTTGGCCGCTCTCGAGCTCGTCGCGCGACTCAAGAAACGGCTCGAAGGTTCCGAAGCCGGAGACGAGGCGGACGCTTGAGGGTGCCGCCGAAACGGGGTCTACCGGAGCTCCAGCTCGAACGGCATCATCGCGAACGTATCACCCCGTAGAAGGCTCTCGAGCATCCGAGAGCTTTCGAGGAGCTTTCGAGGATGAAGCGCCTGGTCGATTACGGTTTGTGAGAGTCCGCGGGGCGCGGACCTCGCATCGAGGAAACCACTCAGCAGCGCTTCGAAGACGTTCCTCTTCTCGGGGTAGACCGCGATCTCGAACGGGTCATCGGAATCGAAGCCTGCTTTCTCCTTCGCGATGGCGAGAGCTCGTTGCAGACCACCGAGCTCGTCGACCAGGCCGTGCTCGAGCGCTTCTCTTCCGGCCCAAACCCGTCCCCTCGCGAGGGCATCGACCTCGTCGATGGTCTTGCCGCGCGCCTCAGAAACGCGTTGCAGGAAAGCGCGGTAGCCATCTTCGAGCATTCCGCGAAACCGACGTCGCTCCTCTGCCGTAAACCTTCGATTATCGCTGAAGAAATCCGCGCTCGGTGCGCTCGAAATGCCGTCGCGACTCAACCCGATCTTTTCATACAGGCCGGACAAGTTGAACTTGCCGCCGTAGATTCCGATGGAGCCGGTAATCGTCGTCTCTTCCGCGACGATGGTATCCGAGGCCATCGCAATCCAATAGCCGCCCGACGCGGCCACGTTGCCCATGGAAATAACGACCGGCTTCTCCGCATGGGTAAGCATGGCTTCCCGCCAGATCACGTCGGAAGCGATGTCGCTCCCACCGGGGCTATCGATGCGAAAGACCACCGCGTCGATATCGTCGTCTTCACGCACGGCGCGAAACGCTCCTGCGATGGTATCCGCTCCCATGACGCGACCGAAGACGCTGTCCTCGCCGCTCGAGCCCGAGACAATGGCACCGATCCCGTAGATGATGGCGATACGTCCCTGGGTGCTGAACGCGCTCGCGCTGCCCCGGGCATTTCGATAGCCGGCGATGGTCATCGGACGCCACTCTTCGTCCGCAGGCGTCAGGGCGTCTCGCACCTCATCCCAATACTTGAGCCCGTCGACGAGCCCGAGCCGTTGCGAGATCTCCGCGGTCAGCGGCCCCTCGCTCATCGCTTGCACCGCCCGCTCGACCGTCATGCCCCGCCCCTCGGCGACCGCCGTGACCAAAGCATCGTGCAGCGTGTCGACGACGGCCCCGAGCGCCTCACGGCTCTCCGGGCTCATGTCTTGCCGGAGGTAGACGTCCGGACCGTCCTTGTACTCTCCGAACCGCTCGAACTCGGCTTCTACACCGAGCTTGTCGAGCGCGCCTTTCACGAAGGTAAGCTCCGCCCGTACGCCGCGCAAGTCCACGGTCCCTCTCGGGTGCAAGTACACCTCGTCGGCGGCCGAAGCGATGGCATAACTTCGATTGGAGGCGTATTCGACGAAGGCGATCAGAGGCTTGCCCGCACTCTTGAAATCGATCAGGGACGACCGTAGCTCGAAAGTGTTCGCCCAACCGAGGCCGTTTCCTCGGACGTGGAGGAGCAAACGCTCCACCCGATGGTCCTCCTTCGCCGCTCGTATCGAAAAGAGCAAGTCACGAAACGTCACATCCGACGAATCGACGAACGGGCTGCTCATGTCGTAGAGCGGTTCTTCTGGAAAGGAGCGTCCCAAGTCGATACTGAGCGTCGTGCCTCGATCAAGCGTCGCGGCCGCCGGCTGCATCCCGCGCACCATGGCGAAGATCATGGCCGTGAAGACGAGCATGCTGGCCCCGGTGAACACGAGGAACCACAAGAGCCAGTTCGGGCGCTGCGCCGGCGGCCGTGGAGGCGGCGGAGCTTGATGAAACGTCGTGGTCGGGACAGCCGGGTCGGAGGGAGCCGGCTCGTCTTCAATCACTGGATTCTGCGCCACCTTGAGAGGCGAGCTCGAGCGTGTCGCGACGATTCATCGCGTCGCCTCTCAACTGAGAGTTCGGATGTTCGGAGAGCATGCGCGCGTAGTATCCCCGCGCCTCGTCGACGTTGCCGGCGCGCTCTTCGTTGCGAGCAAGGTCGAAGAGCAAGTGATCTTTCGGAAGAGGGTTGTCGCCGTCTTCAATCATTCGACGGTAGATTTCGGAGGCGGTCTGTCGATCGCCGGCCTCACCTTCGACCTCGGCAAGAGAACGCGAGGCGAGATAGTAAAGGAGGTCATGGGCTCCTTGCCGGACTTCTTCGAGCGAGGTCCGGGCCGCCTCGTGCTGGTCGAGCGCGATCTGGCAAAGGGCGGCATAGTATCGACCCTGTCGGCCGGCATCATAGCTACCATAGTTGTTCGCCAAATTCTCGAAGGAGGTCAGCGCGGCGCCGAACTTCGCCTCGTTACTGTCGAAGGTCGCGATGCCGGCCGGTGGCGGCGGCGCTGCCGGAAGGAGCACGACTCCGTGGTACTGCTCGAGCGCATTCGATAGCAGCACCTGGGCGGTTTCCGTTTGTCGGCCGCGATACACATAGAGCCCCGTCATCAACAAGCCGGCACCAGCGATGACGAGGATCCCGTTCACGAGCTGCTTCTTGTTCGTCTGGATCCAAAAAATCGCCCGGTCGAGCCAGTGCACGAACTCGTCCTGTTTCAAATGATGCCGTTCGGCCCGTTTCACCTAAATCTCCTCCAAGTTCCGATACATATTTGCAAACCCTGAGTCTCCCTCTCTCCGCTAGCTGTGTCAACCGGTGTCGGCCCGTTGAGTCTGCGCCGCCTGTTATCATGACCGCATGCGCAGGCTCCGCCACACGCTCGTCCTCGTCCGTGCCCCAAAGTGAGCGACAAAACTCTCTTCGGCGAGCAAGACACCTACCTTTTTCGGGAGGGCACGCACACCCGACTACACGATCGGTTGGGCGCGCACCTCGATACGCCCGCAAACGTCTGCCGATTCGCCGTTTGGGCTCCGAACGCGGACACCGTGAGCGTCATCGGAGACTTCAACGCCTGGGATGCGACACGCTCCCCGTTGACGCTCGATCCGGCTTCGGGTGTGTGGGTCGGAACGCTCCGCAACGTTCGCAAAGGGGCGCGCTACAAGTACTTCATCCGCTCGAAACAGGGAGGCTATGAGGTCGAGAAGACCGACCCGTTCGCGCGCTACCGGGAGGTCCCACCCGAGACCGCCTCCATCGTCTGGGAGGGTGACTACGAATGGAGGGACTCCGAGTGGCGAAAGCATCGCCCGGAACGCGGCGCGCTCGATGCACCGTGGTCGATCTACGAGCTGCATCTGGGCTCGTGGCGACGACCAGCGGACGGGAGCACACCCCGTTACCGCGAGCTCGCGGTCGAGCTAGCCGACTACGTCGCGGAGATGGGATTCACCCATGTGGAGCTCCTGCCCGTGATGGAGCATCCGTACTACCCATCCTGGGGATACCAAACAACGGGCTACTTCGCGCCGACGAGCCGCTACGGTACGCCGGAGGATTTCAAGTATCTCGTCGACGTGCTCCACCGCAACGAGGTCGGGGTCATCCTCGACTGGGTGCCGTCACACTTCCCTTCCGACGCCCACAGCCTTGGCTTCTTCGACGGGACCTACCTCTTCGAACATACAGACCCGCAAAAACGCATCCACCCCGATTGGGATAGCCTCGAGTTCAACTATGCGCGCGGCGAGGTACAAAGCTATCTCCTCAGCAGCGCGATCTACTGGCTCGAGAACTTTCATGCGGACGCGTTGCGCGTCGATGCCGTCGCCTCGATGCTCTACTTGAACTATTCGCGAAACGACGGCGAATGGACACCCAACCGGATGGGCGGACACGAGAGCCTGGAAGCCGTGGAGTTTCTTCGCCGTTTCAACCGATCGGTCTACGCCTATGCGGATGTGCAAACGATCGCCGAGGAATCGACCGCCTGGCCATTGGTGTCACGTCCCGTCGACGACGACGGTCTCGGGTTCGGCATGAAGTGGGACCTCGGCTTCATGCACGACACCCTCGACTACTTCCACGAGCGACCCGAACACCGAAAACATCACCACAGGAAACTGACCTTCCGTCCCGTCTACGCGTTCTCGGAGAATTTCGTCTTACCCCTCTCCCATGACGAGGTCGTACACGGCAAGGGATCGCTACTCGCACGGATGCCCGGAGAAGGACGGGCGCAGTTCGCGAATCTCAGGCTCTTGTACAGCTACATGTGGGGACAACCCGGGAAGAAGCTCTTGTTCATGGGCGGGGAGTTCGGCCAGAGGCGGGAGTGGGACCACGATGACGCGCTCGAGTGGTTCGTGCTCGAGTACGAGGATCATGCATCGGTCAAGCGCTTCGTCGCCGACCTCAACGAGCTCTACCGCGCGGAGCCTGCGCTGTACCGCAAAGACTTCGAGGCCGATGGGTTCTCGTGGGTGCAGTGCGACGACGACGGATCGAGTATCGTCGCCTTTCTGCGTTTCGCGGGAGACGAGACGCGCCCCTGCCTCGCTGCCTACAATTTCACGGACTCGATCCGTCGCGACCATCGCATCGGCGTTCCACGGGCCGGCCGCTGGGACGAGCGCTTGAACAGTGACAGCGTGCATTACGGCGGCGAGGGCGGCGGCAATCTCGGCGGTGTCGACGCCGAGCCCATCGATTGCGATGGACACCCGTTCTCGATCGTCCTCACGCTTCCGCCTCTGACGGGGCTGTTCCTGACGCCCACCGGCACGACGGGTCCCGACAGTGAGGTCGTCAGTTCTTCATGAAACGTATTTGCGTTCACGGCCACTTCTATCAGCCGCCGCGCGAGAATCCCTGGCTCGAATCGATCGAGCCGCAAGACTCCGCTGCGCCGTACCACGACTGGAACGAGAGAGTCGCCGCCGAGTCGTACGAGCCCAATACCGCCTCACGGATTCTCGATGCAGACGGGAGCATCGTCGCCATCGTCAACAACTATGCACGGATGAGCTTCGATTTCGGCCCGACGCTGCTTTCCTGGCTGCAGGAGTCAGAGCCTTCGGTCTATCGAGCCATCCTCCGAGCGGACGAGGAGAGCCGCGAGCGGTTCTCCGGACACGGCTCGGCGATGGCGCAGAGCTACAACCACACCATCCTTCCGCTCGCCACGGCGCCGTCGAAGCGCATCCAGGTCGCGTGGGGCATTCGCGATTTCGAGGCTCGCTTCGGGCGACGCCCGGAAGGAATGTGGCTTCCAGAGACTGCCGTCGACCTGGCGAGCCTCGAGAGTCTTGCCGAGCACGACATCGCCTTCACGGTACTCGCCCCGTCGCAGGCGGCTCGGGTTCGACCACACGGCGCCGACACCTGGAAGGACGTCCGCGGCGGACGGATCGACACGAGGCGCCCCTACACCCAACATTTGCCGTCCGGCCGATCCATTGCGGTCTTCTTCTATGACGGCGAGCTGTCACGGGGCGTTGCCTTCGAAGGGCTTCTTCACCGAGGCGAAGCCTTTGCGACACGTCTCGCCGAGGCCGCCTCCGACGAGGACGGGACGCTGACCCACATCGCTACCGACGGTGAGAGCTACGGACATCACCACCCGCACGGAGACATGGCCTTGGCTTACGCGCTTCGAGCCCTCGAAGAGCGAGACATGACGCAGCTGACGAACTACGGAGAGTTCTTGGAGCAGTTCCCCCCCGTGGACGAAGTCGAGATCCTGGAAAGGACGGCGTGGAGCTGTGCCCATGGGGTCGACCGTTGGCGACGCGACTGCGGGTGTCATACCGGCGGACCTCCCGAGTGGAGTCAGGCGTGGCGCGAACCCCTGAGAACCGCGCTCGACGCACTCGCCTCCCGGGCCGATGCGGTCTCGCTTCCCTACCGGCGCAGCGCGTTCCATGACCCCGCTGCGGCCGCCGATGCGTATATCGACATCATTCATGACCGACGACCGTCGAACATCGCTTCGTTCATGGCCCACCACGCAAAAGGGTCGCCGGATCCGGAGGGGGTCGTCCACGCGCTCAAGCTGCTCGAGCTGACGCGACAGATGGAGCTCGCGTTCACGAGCTGTGGCTGGTTCTTCAACGACCTCGCGGGCATCGAAACGGTGCAGATTCTCCGCTACGCGGCGAGGGCGATTCAGCTCGCGGAAGATATCTCCGGAGAGAGTCTCGAGCAGGACTTCATCGTTCGACTCGAACAGGCCCACAGCAACGACGTCCTCGAAGGATCCGGTCGTGACCTCTACACGCGGACCGTGCGTCCCTCCAAGGTGACGTGGGAGATGCTCGCCGCCCACTACGCGATCGACGCGTTCTTCGAGACCGGCCCGGACAAGGCGTCGATCTACTGCTACGACATCGCCGGCGAACGCGACACCATCCGCACGCTCGGCTCGACACGTGTCGCGTCAGGACGGGCCCGGATGACGTCGCGGATCACTCGCGCGACCGAGACGATGAGCTTCGTCGTGCTGCATCCAGGAGGACACCGTATCCTCGTTGGGGTCGAGCGCGGCGCCTCGAGCTTCTCGCAGCTCTTGGACCGGCTCTCTGAGACCGACGAGTCTCGAGCCCCCGACCTGCTGGCCGCGCATTTCGGTACCCACGTCTACACGCTGGACTCGCTGTTCGGAGACGAGAAACGCCGGATCGTCGGGACGCTACTGGCGTCGAGCCTAGACGACGCCGAGGCGAGTCTCGGGCGGCTCGCCGATGAGCACGGTCCCACGATCCGCTTTCTGGCAGAGCTCGGAGTACCTACACCGCAAGTGCTGGCAGTCGCTGTCGGCGTCGTCGCGAACGCAAAGCTCAAGCGCGCACTCGAAGGAAACGAGGTCTCGACCACGATGGTTCTCGAGCTCGTGGACGAGGCCAAGGGTCTCGATGTAGCGCTCGATGAGTCCGACCTGTCCTTTCGCCTTCGTCGTTCGCTGGTACGGGCGGCACGCGATTTCTTCGAAAGGCCAACGGATCTGAAGTGCCTCGAGCGACTCGACGCCGGTGTGGAGCTGGCGCTGGCGGTTCCATTCGAAGTCGACCTCTGGCAGGTCCAGAACCTCTATTTTCGCGCCTCACGAGAACATCCGTCGCGCGGAGGCGAAGACGACGCGCGGACAAGAGCCTTCGCGAGGCTCGGCGAGCGGCTGTCGATATCGCCCGGCCGAGCGTCGGAACTTCCGTCTCGTGCTTGACGACGGCCTCGTAAGGCTCGCTCGGAGCTGCGGGGTTCAAACGAGCTACCGCGACATGCTCGGCGAAATCGTCGCGGCGAAGCCGGACTCCCTCATCTCCGTGCTCCGAGCGCTTGGCGTGAGTATTTCATCACCCTCTGCTGCCGGGGAGGCACTCGAGACACTGAGGCGCTCGCGCTCACGTCAGGTCGCTCCGGCGGTGAGCGTCTTGTGGGACGACGGCCCAGACGGTATCCGGCTAAGCGTACCCGCGGCGGTCGGCGAGCGCGGGTTCGGAGCAACGTTGACACTCGAGTCCGGAGAGACGCGCGAGTGGTCACCGTCCGCACGCGTCATACTCGGCGAGCGACGCGGCGAGGCCGGGCGACGCGTGATCGTGCGACTCCCCGTGCCGTCCCTTCCGCACGGTTATCACCGATTGGAGATCATGCTGGGCGGTCAAGCCCACGAGACGCTGCTATTGCGGGCCCCGAGCCAGGCCTATCGCCATCCCGAGCGGACGCGGTGTTGGGGGTTGTTCGCCCCGCTATACGCGCTCCACTCTCACGACTCCGACGGACTCGGCTCGTTCCGAGAGCTTGGACGCCTGTGGGAGATCGGGCGGAGGCGAGGCGCCGAGTACCTCTCCACCCTCCCACTCCTTCCGGCGATGCCCGGCGAGGCGAGTCCGTACTCCCCGCTGAGTCGCCTCTTCTGGAATGAATCCTACGTCCATCTCCCGACCAGCTCACCTCGGACCGAGCGGCTTGCTCAGCTGATTGACTACGCTTCCGTCGCGGATAAGCAGCTCCCGGGGCTCTCGCGCGCCGCGGACCAAGCTTGGATCGAACGGCCGGAGGCTTTTGACGCGTTCACCGCGCGGTTTCCACAGGTGGCCGACTATGCTCGCTTTCGGGCTGCCATGGCACGCTACGGGAAGAGCTGGAGGCGGTGGCCCACTCCCCTTCGCGACGGTCGCCTCTCAGACGCCTCCGTGGACCCGACGCTAATACGCACCCACCTTCACGCTCAAATGCTGGCGGAGGAGCAGCTCTCCACTCTCGGCGATACCGGAGCCGCCCTTCTCATGGACCTCCCGATCGGCGTGCACCGAGACGGCTACGATACTTGGCGGCACCCGGAGCTCTTCGCCGATCCCATCGACGTCGGAGCGCCACCGGATACCGCTTTCCCGAGTGGCCAAAACTGGAGCTTCCCTCCCATCATCCCTTCGCGAAGCCGGCAGGACCATCACGGATACCTTCGGGCCGTTCTCCGCCACCACATGCGACACGCGTCCATCCTTCGAGTCGATCATGTGATGGGACTCCACCGCCAGTTCTGGATTCCCCAGGGCGCGCCCGTATCCGAGGGCGTCTACGTGCGATATCCGACCGATGAGCTCTTCGCCATTCTCAGCATCGAGTCCCACCGCGCGGCTTGCGAGCTCGTCGGCGAGAACCTCGGCATCGTCCCCGATAGCGTCACGAGCCGGATGGACCGACACGGCCTTCGAGGCATCCATGTCGACCAGCTCACGCCCGAGCTTTCCATTCGTAAAAGGACGGTGGCGAGCATGAACACTCACGATACGGAAACGTTCGCCGGCGTTTACGGGCAAAAGCCGGCCGCGCTGGCCGCCGCTCTAAACCGCTTGATGCAAAGTCCGGCGGAGCTCGTGACGGTGAACGTGGAAGATCTCTGGCTCGAGACGGAACGCCAAAACGTCCCCGGAACCACGCAGGACGAGCGTCCCAACTGGGGGCGCCGCCTTCGCTACGCGATGGAGGACCTAGAGCGAGAGATCGGACCGCTTCTGGACAGCTTGAAGCGCTAGCCCGTCAGCGAGAACGCGCCGCGGATTCCCTCGATCACCATCTGCGTTCCAATCACGGCAAGAATGAGACCCATCATCCGCGTCACGACACCCAGGGCCGAGGCTCCGATGAAGTCCACCAGCTTGCCGCCGAAAACGAACAGCACATAGGTAATCGCGCAGAGCAGGCCGAAGGCCGATAGGGTCACGACGAGCTCTGCAATCCCTGCGTCCGCGGTATAGCTCATCGCAGTCGCGATCGTTCCGGGGCCAGCAAGAATCGGCATGGCGAGTGGGGATACGGCCACTGAGAGCGCGGCCTGTCGTTGGTCTAGAACCACGGCCGACTCGACGTGGTGGACCTTCGAGGGGCTACCCTGCAGCATCTGGAACCCGATGTTGAAAACGAGCAGGCCCCCGGTGATACGAAACGCGGGTAGCGTGACGCCGAACAGATCGAAAACGATCCTTCCTGTCGCGGCGAACAAAGCCACGATCACGAAGGCGAGCGCGAGCGAGCGAAACGCGATCGCCCGTGTCGTTGCGACGTCGTCGTCTTTTGTGAGCCCGAGAAAGATAGGGACATTCGCAAGCGGGTTCATGATCGCCATGAAACCCATGAACACTGTCGCTCCGTGAACGAACAGCTCGCTCATCTAGCCTTCCGGAAGCGCCGCTACGGCGTCAATCTCGATCTGTGCACCGTGGTGGAGCTCTCCGACCGGCACGATCGCTCGAGCGGGCCGGTTGGCACCGAAAAACGCCGCGTAGACCACGTTGACTCGGCTCCAAAGCTCGATCCCGGAGATGTAGACCGTCGTCTTTACGATTCTCGAAAGATCGCTCCCGCCGGCCTCCACGATGCCCAGCATATTCTCGAGAGCTTGTTGGGCCTGCTCTTCGATCGCACCGTCACACATTTCACCGTTCGCGGGAACGATGGGTAGCTGTCCGGACACGAACAAGAAGCCCCCATGGGCAATGCCCTGCGAGTAGTGCCCTCCAGGCTTGGGCGCATCTTGCGTTTCTATCCGTTTGAGCGTCATGGGTCCCTCTCTACTCGCCGCCGCGCGTCGGCCCTTGTTGCGCGGTGAAGTCGACCGGTTTTCCGTCATGAGTGAACTTCGGCCCATACGGCCGCGACAATCGCCCGGACGGGCCGAATGCCGTGACCGCCTCCGCGAGCTCTTCGTCCGTGCGCTTGGACCCGATGGTACGTGGCGAATCGGCATAGACACTGTCGATATGTAGCGTCTGGGTCGGGAATGCGAACTCGACGCCAACGGCTTCGGCCAGCCGGAGAACTTCGAGAAAGAAATTGTGCTTCTCTCGTAGCTCGTCCGTCCAGCTCTCGACGTCGAGAAAGCAGTAGACGAGAACGTTCAACGACGAGCCGCCGAATCCGTTGAAGTGGACTTCGTAGAAATCCTTTCGCATGAAACGGTTCGCGACGATGATGGCGCGGATGCCCTCGACGAACGCTTGCATCTGGGACGCGTTGGTGCTGTATGTCAGCCCGAGCACCTCGCGTATCCGACGGTAGCGACGAAGCCCCATATTGTCGACGTCCGAAGTAGCGATGCTGGAGTTCGGCACGCTCACCACCGAGTTGTAGAACGTGCGAACGCGCGTCGATCGAAACCCCACCTCTTCCACGGTGCCTTCGACATTGCCGGTCACGATCCAGTCACCGATCTGAAACGGCCTATCGGCGAAGATGACGACCGAACCGAAGAAGTTCGCGATGGTGTCTTTCGCCGCCAAAGCGACGGCGACACCGCCGATGCCGAGTCCGGCAAGAAGAGAGCTTATGGAGTAGCCGAAGCTTTGAACGACGACGAGGATGCCGATCGTGACGGCGAAGAGCTTCAAGCTCTTGCGAAGCAGCGGTACGAGCTGGTCGTCGAGCTTCGTCTCGGTTTGGGTCGTGATCCGCAAGAGGTAGTCGCACAAGAAGTCGACCATTCGAAACGCCAGCCACAGGACAGAGCCCGCGACCATGAGCTGGAGCACGAAGCGGATGCCGATATTCACGCTCGCGCCAAGCTGCAAGTCGGCATAGCTGAACCAGACAACCGACGTAAGCACGAGGAATCCGAGCGGCTTGACCGCCTGAAGCACGACCTCTTCATCCCAACGCGGCTCGGTGTGAGCGACGAGCCACTTCGCGACTTTCCTCAATAAGAACTCCGCGGTGCGGCGGGTGACGAACGCGAGGAGAAGAATGAGAAAGATACCCGTGTACTGCCACAGGGCCGTCCCCAGGAGCTGCACTCGGAAAATCGGCGGCAAATTGGCAATCAACGCCTGGGCGGCCACGCTGAACGTTGCCGAGTAGAGCCTCGGTGTCGCAGCGACGGTCTCTCGGGAGAAGAGCCAGCGACCGTTCTGGGCGACGACGCTAATCTCGGGGAGACGGACCGGGAACAGTCGATAGCGCGCGAGCCCAGAGGCTTCATCGACATAGGAGGGATCATTGGGAACATCCTCGATGTGGACGACCAGCCCGCGCGCGTCGAGGACAGCCTTGAGCTGAGCTGCGAGCTCGCCGCGACGATCTTCCGAGAGTCCCGGATTGATCGAGAACCCCTCCGCCGCGACGCTGAGGTCGATATCGGGCGGAGTCTGCCTGACGAGAAAGTTCCTCACCGTGCTCTGGGGGTCCGACAGACGATCTTCCGTGCTCGACTGCGCAAGGGCGTGACCCGACGCCACCGCACAAATCAAGAACACCCAAAAAGCTCTTACTCGCATGTGCACATCTCCTGAATCGCCGTATTATCCGTCATTAGGCTTCAGCCATAGGGGCGCGGTCAGGACGGCCCCCGCGAGGACCCATATCCCGATCGCGAGCGGTGAAGAATAGACGATCTCCCACCCTCCTCCGCTGATCGCCATAGCGCGCCGCAGGCTCTTCTCCATCAAGCCCCCGAGCACGAAGCCGAGAACCACCGGCGCGAGTGGAAAGCCGTGTCGCCGAAGCCCATACCCGGCGATACCCGCGACCGTCATCACCACGATATCGAACGTACTCCGGTTCACCGCGTAGACCGCAACGGTCGAGAGCATGACCACGAGCGTCTGGAGACACCACGGCGGTACGCGCAGAATCTTCACGAACAAATGCACGAGCGGCAAGTTGAGAGCGAGGAGCGCCGCGTTTCCGGCAACCATGGAGGCACAAAGCGCCCAAAACAATTCTGGATGTGCGCTAAAGAACAGCGGACCGGGCTCGATCCCGATGGCCAAGAGCGCGCCCAGAAGTACCGCCGTCGTGCCACTTCCAGGTACGCCCAGGCTCAATAGCGGGATCATGGCACCCGTCGCGGCGGCGTTGTTGGCCGCCTCCGGAGCCGCTACTCCTCTCGCGTCACCGCTCCCAAGCCTTGGGTGGAGCTTCTTCTCGACTGCATAGGCGGCGAAGCTGGCGACCGTGCCTCCGGCGCCCGGAAGTACCCCGACGAAGAACCCCACGACCGTGCCGCGGATCATGGTCGGTAACGTCGACAGCCACTCCGGGAGCACAGGCCTGGACACGGCGGGTGGTTCCGACGCGCGACTCGGGTCCGCCATCGCGAGGAGGACTTCGCTCACGGCGAACAATCCAATCGTGAGCACGACGAAATCGATACCGTCGAGGAGTCGAAGCTGGCCGAACGTGTAGCGCGGGACGGCGCTATTCGGATCGAAGCCCACCGTCGCGAGCGCCAAGCCAATCAGCGCCGACCCGATCGCCCTCACAGTGCTTCCTCCGGACAACGTCGACAGGAGCACCATCGCCAGGACCATGAGTGCGAAATACTCGGCAGGCCCGAAGCCTAGCGCCGCGCGCGACAAGACCGGAGACAGAAACGCGAGCCCTGCGATCGAGACCGTACCCCCGAAAAACGACGCGAGCGCCGAGGTCGCGAGCGCCGACTCCGCCTCGCCCTTCTTCGTGAGCGCATAGCCGTCGATAGCCGTCACGGTCGCCGACGCCGTGCCCGGTATGTTCAGAAGAATCGTGCTGATCGAGTTTCCGTATTGCGAGCCGTAGTAAATCGCCGCGAGAAGAATCAGCACCGAGGCCGGTGGGAGGTCCACCGCGAGTGTGAAGGGTATGAGAAGCGCGATGGCGTTGATCGGACCGATGCCGGGAAGCATCCCGACGAGTGTGCCGATCAAAGCCCCTGCCGCGGCGAGCATGAGGTTCATCGGCGTCAACGCCAGGAATAAGCCTTCGAGCACGATGGGTTACGCCCCCGGCAGTGGCACTCGAAGCACGAGAACGAAGACGGCGAAAATCAGGATACTCACGACGAGACTGACGGCCAGCCCCCGACCAAGCGGCCCTCTAAACAGGAAGACCGTGACCGTTGCGAGAGCCGTCGTTCCAGGGATGTAGCCGACGACGTCGAGCGCGTTCGCATAGACCACCAACGAGGCGACGAAGACGGCGTGTCGGCCGAGGGCGTTCGGAGCGGGCTCACGCTCACGCTTGCCCTCGCCCAACGTTTGAAAGACCAGCACCGCTGCGGTCACGGCTAGGCAGACTCCGATCGCATAGGGAAACGCCCGCGGGCCGACCGGATCCGCGATGAAGCCCGACTCGAAGCCACGCGCGGACCAAGCGTAGAGCACCGACAGCAGGCATAAGGCGGCCGGAAACCACGCCCGCGTCACCGTCGAAGCTCCAGCGAGTCACTCATCTCCCGAAAGCGAACGATCTGCTCCCCGACGAATATCTCGAACTCGCGCCCGAGGAGTGAGAAGTCCGTCAGTCCACGGCGTTCCAAGACGCGTTTCCACTCCGTCGTAGCCTGCATGGACCGAAGAGCGTCGATCCACGCTTCGTACTCGGCATCCTCGAGGTCTCGTGGGACGTAGAAACCCCGCCACGTCGGCCAATCCACGGCGTGTCCGAACTCCCGCGCGGTCGGCACCTCCGCGAAGCGTCCTTCGAGTCGCTCCGGAGAGAGCATCGCGAGCAAGCGGATACTCCCAAGCTCCGCGTGCTCTACGAGCTCCGACGCGTCTCCAGAGATAACGGCAACGAAGCCTCCGAGTAGAGCGGTCAGCGCCTCTCCTCCTCCGTCAAACGGGACGTAGCGCAGCGACCGAACGTCGATGCCCGTCTCGCGCGCCAGCAGGAGCAATTTCATGTGATCCTGCCCGCCGACCGCACTTCCCCCGGCCGCCACGATCGAGCCGGGCGCCGCTCGCCACTCGCTTAGCAACGACTCGAGGTCGTTCCAGGGCGCGTCGGCCCTCACAGCCACGACGCCGTAGTCGGTCGCGATCGCACCTAGCCATCGGACGTCCTCGGCGGACAAGTCGCCGAACTGGCCCTGCGCGAGTCGCAACGTCGTCGCGGGACTGGCCGCGACCAACACGCCGGCATCGCCGCGGCGATCGGCCGCGATATGCGCAAAAGCGATCCCGCCACCCGCGCCGGGCAAGTTCCGCACGCGCAGCGAGCCTGCCAGAATTCCCTCTTCCCTGACGACTCGAGCCACGGCCCTGCACGTCAGATCCCAGCCGCCGCCGGGGTTCGCGGGCGCCAAACACTCGCGGCCCGGCTCCAGACAACCCGTGAGAAGAAAGAAGAGAGAGACGCTCGCAACCCTGCGCCAAATCGCCACTACTTCAGGAGTTCATTTCTTCGCGGGCGCCCGTTTCCTGGGTTCCGGCGACGCCGCCGTCGTCCCCAGTGCGGCGACGAGCTTCTTTGGGGCCACGCACCGATAGCTCTCGTCGATCCACTCTTCGAGAAGGTCAACCGGTGGCCGTTCGCCGCCCTCGAAACGTGCGGTGACCCAGCCGCTATTCCCCAGGCCGTAACCCGTCGGTGAGGCAAACGGAAGCATCAACGCAACGGCGTGAGACTCGGGCAACTTCACCGACATGGAGAGGCCGCCGTCCGGTAGCCCCATGAAGACGAACACTTTCTTCCGAACTTTGACGACGCGCTCACCCCAGGGAAAGTCCTCGTGAGTCTCCGGGAATGCGAGCGCGTACTTGCGCAAGCGCGACACCGCATTCTCGGAAAGCTTTCGTCGTTTCGACAACTCTTAGTCTTCCCGCAAAGTCTTCATGACCCGGTACACCTCGACGCGCGGCTCCCCAATCGTTTCGTACGCGGCGCCGATGGTTTTTCGCAGCTCCGACTCACGATAAGCGTTGAGCGCTTCCGGGGATTCCCACAAGTAAAAGCCCGCATACTCTCCCGTGGCGGCGTCCTGCAAGTAGTACTTCTGCTGCAATCCGGCCAGAGCTCGAAACTCCGGCGCCCTCTCCTCGACGATCTTCATGACCTCCTCGAGCGGCAATGCCGACTTGAACCGAACGTGAAGCGTGAGCTTGGGTGTTGTCATTTCTTCCTTCCTCAAGTGAGGTCCGTTAGCTTGCGGTGCCGACCGCGACGGTCGCGACGTTCTCGGTGGTTAGGGGTCCGTTGCCGAACCGTTCGCGGATGATCTCGGAGAGTGTGGCGGAAAGCCGCTCCCGCCCCTCCGGCCCGACGCGTTCGATCAAAGCCTGCACCGGGGGGGCTCCGGTCGTCAGCATCCCCCACAAGTCGTTGAAACCATCCAATGTCAGCTCACGGGCGACGAAATCGACCTCGACGTTCTGAAACCCCGCCTCGCTCATTTGCGCCTTGAACGCAGCCGGGTCCGCGAGACTGAATACCGGCGGCGGCGCGGACGGCGGCGGCATGTCGGGGAAAGCTCTCCGCATCGCTTCGAGGAAAAGCCCGAGAGCCTGGAACCTGTCCGGCCCCGCCCACGCAGAGACGAGCGCGCGGCCCCCGGGTCGCAAGACTCGATGTAGCTCCGAGAACCCCTTCGCGCGGTCGGGGAAAAGCATGAGCGCAAAGCTGCACGCCGCACGGTCGACGCTGTCGTCCGCGATCTCGAGCGCTTGGCCGTCCATGACCTCGAAGGTCACGTTCGTCGCGCCGATGGCTGCCATGCGCTCACGGAGGACCTCGATCATCTGCGGCGCGAAATCCGTCGCGCGCACGGACTTCGCTCGGCGCGACAATATCTCCGTCAGGGCGCCCGACCCCGATGCCACCTCCAGCACCTCGGTATCCGGACCGATATCGAGGCGGTCGGCGAACGTGTCGCCGAACGCACTCATCAGGAACGGAGCGACTCGTTCGGCGTAGCCGCGGCTCGCGGCTCCCCAGCTGTCGGGTGAATCAATGGGCGAAGCGTTCTCCATCCCCGGATCCTATCCGCGATTCATGGCGATCGGCCAGGGGAAAGACACGGAGGCGCGAAAACCTCGTTGAAGTCGTCGCGCAGGCTCACGACGTGCCACCCGCGCGAACGCACGTCTGCGAGAAAGTCCGGGCGCGGATGAGCCACGGCGCGCGTCCCATCGTCGTGCGCAAGGACCAGGGCCATGCTTCCGGCGGTGTGTGAGGTCAATTCGAGTACGGCTTTGTCCCCGCCGGAGTTTCCGAACGCAAGAATCGGTGTTCGACCGATCCGCTCCCGAAGACGGAGGACCTTGCCTTCGTCGGCATTGTAAGGGGTCCAGTGTTCTCGCTGTCTAGAGAACGTCGACGGCGAAGAGCGATCCCAGGTGAACTCGTACATCGAACCGATGACACGACTCCTGTCGACCCCCAGGCACTCTTCCGAGAAAGCGCGGATGTACTCCTGCTGCGATTGCGACACGATGAACACCGAAAACCCATACGCCTGCAAATAGGCGACGAGCTCTATCATCGGAGCGTAGAACAACGAGTCATAGCTCCGCTCCAACGTCGGATGGTGCTCGGTCGAGAGGAAAGTGCGCACGCGAGTCTGGAACTCGGTGAGACTCTCACCCTGGATAGACGTTTCTACGATAGTGCGGCCGTTTCTACGGATGTAGGGCGCGTGGCGGCTCAGGACCGACTCGAAAGGCTCGCTGAGCTTCAATGCCGGACGCTCCGTAACCATCGCTCGCAAACGCTCCGCAGCGACGAGCACTTCGAGATAGTGAGGGTCTTCGTTGACCATCGTACCGTCGAGATCGAACACGGCGACCCGCTCCGATCGCGCGACGAAACTCGCGCTTGCTTCGTCGGACACGGAGGCCACGAAGTCGAGGAGCGCCTGCCGGACGGGCGTCCGCGACCACGAGGCGAGAGGCTCCCCGCCTCTCTCAGGCGACGAACCGATCGACGGGTGGGAGCAGCCGAGATGCAACAAAATGTAGGCAAGGCCCACCAAGAGGCGTACCGGCCGATGCACTCGGTCTCACTCCTTACGTTTCGGTTTTCTCGCGAATGGTACGCCTGGCAGGATTCGAACCTGCGACCCCCGGATTAGGAATCCGGTGCTCTATCCTACTGAGCTACAGGCGCATCGGTGAGTGTTCAAGGCTCGTTTTCTCACCTCGACGGCATGAGCCAAGTGATTCTACCTTAGGCGGTCCACCGCGATTGACCAGTCCCCGCTCACGAGCCAAACGCGGAGCCGCCCCATAAAGCGGTGGCTTGCAAAAAAGACGGAGAAAGCGTCAATCCGACGCGATGTTTTCAACCGGGTGTGGCGGAGTCTTCAGGTAGGAGAAAATGACGGAGCCGGAACTCCCAACTCAGAACACGTTATGTGTTCCGTTCCGGCTCCGTCTTTTCTTGTCGCACCATTTCGAAACAGGTCCCCCCTCGAAATCGGCCCATTCCGAAACGGTTTTGACTCATGCCCTCATACATTGCAATCGAAGTGCCAAAAAGGGCGGGACGAGCGAAAAACTCAGGCTTCGCGACGGGTGCGGCGATCGGTGTCCTGCACCTCTTCCCACGAAGCGCGGATCTTGAGCCGGAGCTTTTGACGCGCATCACGCTCCGCCATCGTGAGGAAGCTATACGAGGTCTTGGTGAGCTTTTGAAGGAAGGATATCTCGAGCTGCGTGAGGAGCAGTTCCACCCCGGCATCGTTGCCGTTCGGCGCGGTCACATCCGACAATTTACGACCAAACGACTGACGTGCGTGACGCTCGTCTTCCGTGATGAAGTGGTATTCCGACCGCAGCAGTTTCTGCAGAAACGTCAGCTCCTGATGGTTCAGCTGAATATTCGCTCGTCGATTGTTACCCGTCGCCATGTCCGTTGCCTCGCGCCGTGACTTCGCTCCGCCCTCAGTCGAGCTCAGGCCGCACCAATCTTGTAGTAGTTCTGCTCGTCGGAGGTCGGGTCGTAACGCCTTGATTGGGCTTCCGCCTGAGCATAGACGTCTTCCTCGGACTCTCCGATGAGCATGAACGGGCGGTGCATGCTCGGGTGGGTCACATCGACCAAGATCACGCGATCCCCGGCATGAACCAGATTCCATGCGTGTCGGCCTTTGAAGATATAGAAGCTCAAATTACCCTTGATGAGCCGGCATTCGATCCCGGCCTCCTGCAGATAGAGCTGGTAGAAGATCGACAGGTGCCGACAAACGCCGAGTCCTTTTTCGAGGTACTCGGAGAGCACGATGCTCTCGTTGCCAAAGTCCTTCGACAACTTCTCGACTCCGCTCTCGTTGAATTCGATGTCTTGGCGTACACGATCATAGTACCAGGCAAGCAAGGATTCGACATCACCGTCGATGCGAACGCCTTGCCGCTTGCAGTCGGCGAGGCGGTCACTCATGCCTCGTTTGTCGATCTTGATTTTCTCGCGCCCCAGACGCTCGGTGGGCGAGGCCTGGCCACCCATGTCGGTATAGCCGTGCATCAGGTAAGGAGGAATACCGCGATAGACCTGGCCATCGCCAGTCCAGCTCTGGCGGTCCATCAATATCTCGAGCTCGATCGCCGCCTGGATGTAGCGCTCCTGGCGACTTCCGGCCGGCACCGCTTGAACGGCGCGGTTGAGCGCTCGGATGCACTCGAGTGGCGCCGCGGTCCATGAGGACAGAAAATCCACTAGCTCATCGGGCTCGATCTCGTGCGCGATGCGCTTGCCCGATTTCGGGTCGAGATAGAAAGAGTGGTTCAGGTATTCGGGGTCGAGGAGCACCACAGAGCGCGCGAGCGAAGCTTGCTGCGCGCTCAGCTCGTCGAGCAAGCGGCTGAGGTCCCGCGACGTCGTCCGGCGTCGACTGGGCGAGACGCGGGTGACGGATGCTTGGGACTCGTCCGACACCGGAGGCGTGCCGCCGGTCTCGCCGGAATCTGCTCCCACGCTCAGTCCGTCCTCAGCCGTAATTCAAAACGGTCTGGATCTCATATCCCGCGAGCTTGTCCCGGCCTTTCAGGAAGTCGAGCTCGATCAGAAAACTGAGCGCTTCGACTTTCCCGCCGACCTTCTCGACGAGATCGGCGACGCCTCTCGCCGTCCCGCCCGTCGCGAGCACATCGTCCACGATGATGATCCGCTGGCCTTCGCTGACTGCATCAGCGTGCATCTCCAGCGTGTCTTTTCCGTATTCGAGCTCGTAGGAAACCTGCACCGTATCCGCCGGAAGCTTTCCCGGCTTGCGGACGGGGATATGCCCCTTGTCGAGCTCGTAGGCTAAGGCCGCGGCGAAAATGAACCCTCGGCTCTCGATGCCGATCAGCGCGTCGAACTCGCGCTCTCGAAGGGGCGCGGCCATGAAATCAACGGCTTTCTTGAACGCCCCGGCATCGCCCAACAGCGGCGTAATATCTTTGAAAACAACGCCCTCTTGCGGAAAATCGTGGACGTCTCGGATAATTTGTCTTAGCTGTTCCATCGAGCTCGTTCAACTCCTCGAAAAACGCACTTCGAACGACGATAACGACGTATCGACGTCAGCGTTCATCGTTTCGATCGCGTCGACGCGAGAGGCTCTCGGCCCTTCGCGCAACGTTTCGCAAAATTGCGTCAATATCGCCTCATCAGCTTGCGCCATCACTTCGACTCGCCCATCGGGCAAATTGCGCACGTAGCCGCGTACCCCCTGGGCCAAAGCCTGTTTCTCGGTGAACCATCGAAAGCCCACCCCTTGAACACGGCCCGAGATGAGTAGCACAGTCGCTTGCAAAAGGTCTCGTTCTATTCGGCTCGGCGATTATACCAATAAACCTTCCCGCTATTACGAAGGTCGCGCACCGGCGCCCCGGCCGCACGGGGTAAACTCCCGCGCGGATGCATCTACTCTGGGTTCCGCTCTCGCTGGGCGCCGGCTTATGCCAGAGCGCCCGAAATGGGCTTGCGCGGAGTATCGCGTCCAAGGTGTCGCCCGCCCTCAACAGCTGGTCACGGTTCGCCTTCAACTTGCCGTTCTCGACGGTTCTCGTGGGGGTCCTCATCGCTTTGAAGGGCTTCCCCGAGCTCTCACCCCGCTATTTGATCCTCTGCCTCGGGACCGGCCTGACCCAGCTCCTTGGAAACGTTGCCCTCATCGCCGCGTTCCGCCGTACGAGCTTTGCCCGCGCGATCGTCTTGCACAAGCTCGAGATCGTCTTCACGGCAATCATCGGTGCGACCCTCTTTTCGGAGGTCCCGACGGCACTTGGATGGACGGGCATCGTCGTTTGTGCAGCCGGCGTCGTCCTGATGCAGCGCGCAAAGCTGCGGCATCAGCAATCGCTACCGGACTCGAGAGGACGTGCCGAGGCGAGTGGTGCGCTCCTCGCGATTTTCGCGGGACTTTGCCTCGTCTTCGCGAGCTTCTGGCTCAAAGAGGCGAACCAAGAGCTGGTCGCGCTCAACCCGCGCGTCGGGGCCGGCCGCTTCGAGGTCGCCGGCCACACGCTCTTTCACGTTACCTGGATGGAAGTCTTGATTCTCACTACGTGGCTCAAGCTTCGAATGCCCGGAGAGCTCTCACTCGTGTCCATCCACTGGCGGAGGATGGCGCTCATCGGCTTCGCCGGGTTCGTGGGAAGCCTGGGTTGGTTTTGGGCTTACTCACTGACGCTCGTTGCCTACGTGAAAGCCGTAGGGCAGATCGAAGCCGTGGCTGCGGTGTTTCTTTCATTGTGGCTGTGGAAGGAACGAGACGTCGTCTCCCAGATCCCCGGGATAGTCCTCGTTCTCGCCGGGATCGTGCTCGTTCTGCTCGGGTGACGCGCGGGCCCTTGCCAGCGCTTGCCGAAGCCGCTACCCTTCGGCCCCATGCCCAGCAGACGACAAGCACTCTCCGGCATGGCGCTTCTTCCATTCGCGTTTCGCCAGAACGACCCCCTTCTCGACGGCATCGACGACGATGCGGATTTGACCGTTCTGCGCCAGATGATCCAGACGAAGAGCTATAGCGGTAGCGGCGAGGAGAGCGCCCTCGCTCGGATCATGATCGGTCACATGAAAGAGCTTGGGCTCGAGACGCGGATCATCGAGGTCGAGCCGGACAGATTCAACGCCGTCGGCGTCCTACGCGGCACCGGAGGCGGAACCAGCTTGATGTTGAACGGGCACATCGACACGAATCCGGTCGGACTCGGCTGGACGGTCGACCCGTTCGAAGCGCTCGTCCGCGATGAGATGGTCTACGGAATCGGCGTATCGAATATGAAGGCGTCGTGTGCCGCCTTCCTCGGAGCAGCACGCGCTTTCGTGCGCAGTGGCGTCAAGCTGCCGGGCGATCTCGTGCTCGCCTATGTGGTCGGTGAGCTTCAAGGCGGAATCGGTACGCTCAAGCTGATTCGAGAGGGCATCACCGCAGACACCTTCATCGTAGGAGAGCCGACGGACCTCGCCATCGTCACGCTTCATGCCGCCAGCTTGACCGTCGAGGTCAGCACGCTCGGTGTCACGAGACATCTCTCCAAAATGGAGGAATCCGTATCCGCACTCGACACGATGGTGCTCGTGATCGACCGTATCAAGTCGATGGCCTTCACGGGCCCTTCGGACCCTGAGCTCGCGAGCGTGCGCCGCGTCAATATCGGCTCCGTCCGCGCTGGGCTCGGCCGGGAGATGCATGACTGGCGACCCGGGCAGGTGCCGGACTTCGCGACCATCCGGATGTCGGTACGCTACGGTCCGGGACAAAGCGAGGACACCGTCATCGAAGACATCGAACGGGAGATGAGCGCTCTCGCAGGGCAGGATCCCCGCGTGCGTACCGAAGTGCACGCGCGAAAGCGCGAGGGCCTTCCGCCCCCGCGAGCGTTCCAGGTCCCGCCCGACGACGCCATCGTCTCCGCCGCTATTCGTTCCTACGAGCGGGCGACGGGCGGTACCGCTCCTGTCGGTGCAGTCGCGCCGTACCGGTACTACGGGAGCGACGCGAGCCATCTGCAACACCTCGCAGGGATGAGCGGCGTCGTGTGCGGTGCCGGAGGCAAGTACAACACGATGCCCGACGAGCGCGTCGAGCTGAGCCAGTTTCGACAGGCGACCCGACTGTACACGCTCGCCGCGCAGTCCATCTGTGGATAACGACGAACGTTTCGTCCCCATCGACTACCGAACACTGAGTAGCGACGCCCTGCGCGGCCTCGTCGAGGAGTTCATTACCCGCGAGGGGACGGATTACGGGGCAGTCGAGTCGAGTCTCGAATCGAAGGTGGAAGACGTCTACCGACAGCTTCGCGCCCGAGAGGTCCGCATCCTATACGACAGTGTCGACGAGAACGTGAACATCGTACCGAAGAAATAGCAGCGATTCGTGCGCTTGTCGGGAATAGCGGCGCGCCCCGTCTGTAAGCGCTTTCGGGAGGACTGGACGATGAAGCGAACGACGACACCCCTATGCCTTGTGTTGGCACCCCTCATGAGCGTCAGCGCAGCTATCGCGAGCGCGCAGGAATCGGACGAGGCCGTGCCGTTCACACTCGAGATCACCGTCACCGGATTCGATGGGCGCGACGCCGTGGACACGCGGACACACCAGATGCAGCTCATCATCGACAAACCTTCTCCGACACAGCTCCGACAAGGACGGGAGATAGCGGTCGGCGATGAGTACCGTAACGTCGGCACCAACGTGAGCTGCCGGGCCCGGACGCACGCGCCCGGATATCTGGTCTGGTGCACTTTCGAGCAGAGCTCGCTCATTCCCGGAGCGGGCGTCCCGGCGTTCAACACGCTGCATCTCGTAAGCGAAGTGGTTGCGCGGGCCGGAGAGACCCAAGAGCTCGGCACCGTCGACGTAGGCGCGGGCAAGCGGTGGACGGTGGCGGTGACACTCCACCGTCGCGATTGAAGCAGCCGCAAACAAAAAGGAGCCGGCCGGCTCTTCGATATCAGAAGGCGAACAAGGTGTCGCCTAGCAGGCTGCTAAGAAATGCTGGAAATAGGGGGACACAAACCCTAATTATGCGGCTTCATGAGCATGGTTTGCGTCAAGAACAGAGTAATTAGGTATTGTGTCCCCCTATTTCCCAACGAAAAAAGAGCCGGCCCGGCAGCCCCCGAGAGGCGCCGGACCGGCTCTTCGATGTCAGAAGGCGAAGAAGAGTCGCCTAGTTGCCGCCCCCGGTCGTGGGCCACACGGTGCCTTGATCTTTGTTGCTAATCGGCCCCATTCCCTTGTACACGAACTTCTGGACGCGTTTACCCTCGTAGGTCTCGACCGTGTAGATGTTGCCCTTGGAGTCCGTCGCGACGTTGTGGACGGCGAAGAACTGCCCGGGCTGACGGCCACCGTCGCCGAAGCTCGTGAGGATCTCGAGCGTCTCTCGGAGAAGAACGTGCACGTTCATGTTCTTTCCGTCGGCAACGAACAGGAATGTCTGATCGGCGTCTTTCGAGAACGCGACGTCCCAAACCGAACCGTCTCCGAGCGTGTCAGGCATGATGCGTTTCTCCGTCACGAACTCACCGTCGAGCTTGAAGACTTGTAGGCGATCGTTCGGGCGGTCGCACACGTAGAGCAGGCCGTCATGCGAAGGCTCGGCGCAGTGTACCGGCGTGCGGAACTGCTGGATGAGCGGCGCGCTGGGGTCGTAGCGCCCGGTATCGGCGTCGTCAG
>Ga0315338_1000446_pt1 | contig 96875 bp, 76 predicted proteins | sample ASW8metaG_FD_204518 | JGI IMG/M metagenome (GOLD analysis project Ga0315338, IMG submission 204518) | Ammonia-oxidizing marine archaeal communities from Monterey Bay, California, United States - ASW #8 | ecosystem: Environmental > Aquatic > Marine > Coastal | place: USA: California | collected...
CCCCCACCAATGATGGTGAAGAGGGCGGCTGGGGCGAAACTGCGGAATGATGCGACGTAATTTTTCATGGCGATTGTCCTGTCGATAAAGCGGGTTCCTGACCGGACAGGGGAAACTGTTTTGCTCTCTGGTCAAGAGGGGAATTTCTACCTCATGCTCATTCCCAATGAATTTGCGGACGACCTCCTTTTACTGAAGTCCTCCGGATAGTTACGGAAGGGAAATTGGTTTTCGGCCAGGGCATCGGAACGGGTCGACAGGCTGGGATGCCTCGTGGATTTCTTCCCCCTGCGTTCCGGGGACTATTAGTGCCTGCTAGTCACCTGGAACAGGTAAGACGGCAGATCAGTTCCCAAATTGGAGTCGGAAAAAGGCTGTGTCTTCTATGGAAATGAGCCGCAACTCTATTTTGCCCTGCTCGTTGATCGTCGGGTTAAGCCCGGAGAGATCTAATGGAACGAAGGTCTCCAAATCTGTGGATTTCTGCAGGCCAAAACTGAGTCGGAAGGACCCATCTGGATCCTTCCTGAGGACCGGGTCACCAGCAGCGAGCGTTTGCAGTTGCTCAAGCGTGCAAGGAGCAGGAGCTTCCTCCCCGTCAGCGACAACAAGGTTGTTCCAGACCGGGGTAAAATTGAAGAGATTCGATTCCAAGGTCCCGAAGCTCGCGGAATACTCAGGCAAAACAACGGCCCGGGCTCCGACCGCGATGTTGAGAAAAGAAGTCACATGCACTTCTCCCGGAGCTCCCATGGGAAATTCAACTTCCGACAGATTGATACAGTTCTGGAAAGCTCCAGAAGCAATTTCATAAACACTGCGTCCCACCTTAACAGCAGTCAGACTCGTGCACTCGTAGAAGGTGTCTTCCTCAATCTTGGTGACTCTATCAGGAATGGTCATGCCCGTCAGACCACTGCATTCAGTGAAAGCACTGCCCCCGATATAGGTTAACGCGCTGTTTTCCCCGAAAGTAACGCTCGCCAAGCTGCTGCATTCAGCGAAAGCACGACTTTCGATCCTGGTGACACTGTCAGGAATTGTGATGCTCGTCAGGCCTGTGCAGTCCTCGAATGCACTGGTATCGATGACAGTGACCCCAGCAGGAATCGTAACGCTCGTCAGGCTGGTGCAGCCCTCGAATGCACTGGTATCGATGACAGTGACCCCAGCAGGAATCGTAACGCTCGTCAGGCTGGTGCAGTTCTCGAATGCACTGGCATCGATGGCAGTGACCCCAGCAGGAATTGTAACGCTCGTCAGGCTGGCGCAGTCCTCGAATGCATTACTCCCGATTCCAATGACGGCATTTCCTTCAATCGTGTCTGGAATCAGGAGGTCCCCGGAGGCCTCTTCATAACAATCGGTGATGATGACCTCCCCATCGTCCGTGCTCCAAGTCAGAATGCACAGAGCATCCATACAGTCCACGATGAGCAGCCCATTCCACAAGGAACCGGCATCACCAAAGGAGTCCCTCTCCTCAGGTGTCACGATTGCCTGTACCCCGTCCCCTAAATTGTCGAAGGCCAGATTGCCCACGGTTGGAGCTGAACCAAGAAAGGTAACACTCGTCAGGTTGGTGCACTCTCGGAACGCATTTTCCTCGATGCGGGTGACGCGGGCAGGAACCGTGATGCCCGTCAGGCTGGCGCATGCTATGAAAGCGCCGCTCCCGATGACGGTGACACTATCAGGAATTGTAACGCTTGTCAGGCTGGCACAGCTAGAGAAGGTATTCTTACCAACACTGGTGACCCCTTCAGGAATCGTGATGCTCGTCAGGTTGGCGCAGTTAGAGAAGGCACGCTCACCAATGCTGCTAACACCTTCAGGAATTGTGATGCTCGTCAGGCTGGCGCAGTTAGAGAAGGTACGTTCACCGATGCTGCTAACACCTTCAGGAATTGTGATGCCCGTCAGGCTGGCGCATGCATTGAACGCACCGCTCCCGATGACGGTGACACCAACGGGAATCGTGATGCTCGTCAGACTGGCGCAGTTAGAGAAGGCATTACTCCCGATTTCAGTGACGGTGTTTTCTTCAATCTCATCTGGAATCAGGAGTTCCCCGGAGGCATTTTCATCACAATCGGTGATGGTGACCCTCCCATCGTCCGTGGTGTAAGTCAGATCGCTGACATCAGCCGCCTGGAGGGGCAGGACTGCGCACGCAAAGAGAGTCAGAAGAGCAAGGAGCGATTTCATATAACTCCTGATCTATCAGAAACCTGATAGAGAAGGAAAGAGCAAAGCCCTGGACCATGTCTCTCTTCGCGTCCTCAATCGCTGCCTTGGCATCCTCAAGCATTACCCTCCTCGTCCTGGTCGGAGTGGGACAGGGGGCAGTGCGATGCACTATTGGTCGAGGGTAACGAGGTTGATCTCCTTGTCCGCACTTAGGACAAGAGATCCCGCACGGCTTTCATGCCTGACCGCAGTGACATTTCTTGGAGATGCCCCTAAAGCGGGAGAAAAGGAAAAGTACAAGTATTATTTATACTCTTTCCCTAAAGGCATTGGGCCTAGCCCGCATCAATCACATGACGGGGGGGCATGCAGCCCGAAAAACAATCCAGGTCGTCGGCCGAAGTCTAAGAAGCACTGCAGCGACGCCGGCGCAAAATGGGAATTAGCGCGAGGGCCAGCAGGCCCAGCGACGACGGCTCGGGGATCAACAACTGATCCAAGTTCGCCTGGAATGCCGCCTCGCTCAGAGCCCCGCTGTAGAGGTTCACTTCGTCGAACAATCCCGGGAAGGACTCGCCGTTATCCCAGCGGCCGCCGATCCCGACGTTTTGAGCACCGGTTGGGTAGACCCCAGTGTTGGTGAAGGGGCCAGCCGCGCTGAGCACGGTTTCGCCCGCGGTGAGATTGGCGACATAATTGGTCCAAGTGACATTCGTCGACCCGTTGCGCGTGTACGAGCCCGCCACGTAATACCAGTCCCCCGCTGTCAGCGCGCCGCTAATGATGTTCGTGTTGGCGACGTTGTAGCCATTGCCTAGCGTGCTGCTGAACGGGTGGGTGGGAGATGGCAGGTTGCCGTCGCCCTGCACCAGAAAATATCCACGCTCACTACCGACCCGGGTGGCCAGGACGTATCCGAGGTCGAAGGAGCCGCCGCCGAGACCTGCTTGCCCCGGGCTGATGATGGCCTCATACGAAAAAGTATTCCCGAAGGTCACCCCTGGAGCTCTCAGTTGGGCACCTCCCGCAGAGTCGGCGCCTGGGATTTGCCGGAAGGACGAGAAAGCTTGGGAAGTTCCATCCCACCCGGCCAGTCCGTAACCGAGGTCGGCGGTCGTGCCGGATCCAAAAGCCTGCTCAGTGAGATCGACAGTTCCCATTTGATCCGCCCGACGATCCGCATTGCTTACGCCATCGAAGCTATATTGGTGGATCAGGCTGGCTTCCCCTTGCGCGGAGGCCTGAAACATGGTCGTCGTTGCGCGGGCACTGGGTGACAGCAACGCCATGAGCGCCACGCTAGAAATCCCGATGATCAATTGTGAGTTGTTTTTCATAATCCAATCGCCATTAATCCCTTTTAATAAAATTCTGCCGCCCCTCGCCGCAGGTCGGCTGGAGTGGAGGGGGGAAGAAACGGCGAGCCCCCCTCATTCATATAGCAGCATTCCCTATTCATTTGTGTTGATTCTCACCCTACTCACGGCGATCGCGCAAGCATCAAATCGATCTTTGGAGTGGTCCTGGAGGTGAAACGACGCCGACCATCTCGATGATGTGGAACTCCGGACCAACCCGGGACTCGTCGTTCATGGACGCAATTTTGTAATCCCGATTTTCTGCCTCCTTAACCACTCTATTGGTGAAGTAACGGGGGGTTACTGTCATGAAGAGGCGACGCTTCGCCTACCGCGTGCACCGCACCCTGCTTGCTGCACCGTGATGGGGTGGGGCTGTTCGCCGCTACTTGAGGGACTCTTCCCCCGTCTCAACCTCTTCGCCTTTGCGGTTCCAGAATTTTGCGGAAACGCTTTTGCCGTCTTTGTAGGTTTCTTCCTCGAGCTGCTGGCCGTTCTCGTGCCACCCCATTTCAAGCCCGTCCCCTTGCCTGGCACCCTGCAAGCAGATCATAAGTGATAACCTCTGGAAGGTTTAGCAAGAGCGAGCCGTGCGCAAGCCGGCTCGCTCCTCTTCCTCGGCGGCACATCAGTTCTCTCGCTCCGACATGTGCCGCTTTAAGATGGCGAGAGCCTTGTCGTGTCCCCGATCTGCAGCGAGTTCCAAGGCGTTCAATTTATTATCACCCTGTGTAAACCGTAATGTCGGATCAGCACCATATTTCAACAACACCTTCATTGAATCAATATTGACCTGATTGAACTTCTCCTCGTCTGGCACCTGATGCCATAGCGTCCAATGGAGCCCGGTCGATCCATTCGGGGCCTTGATATTAGGGTCTACCTTCAGCTCGGTCAGGACAAACTCTAACATTTCAGGCTGCCTCCAGAAAACCGCCTCATGCGTCAGACCAAAATTATTCTGCATCCGGCTGACTTTGGCGCCTTTCGACACGAGCAACTTGGCAGCATCCAAGTGGGGCGTTCCGGTAACAACGCACAAAGGCGTCTTCTTGAAACGAGACGGTTTGTTGACATCAGCGCCCTTGGCTATAAGGAAGCGCATTATCTCCAGGTGACCTCCTGCGGCCGCATACCCTAAAGCCGTGTAGGAATGAGGCGACGTTGTGTCAGGATCAACCCCGGAGTTAACAAGAGACTGCACCTTCTTCATATCACCCGCCCGGGCCGCAATAAGCAGTGCTTCTTCCGGATGGTCGACCAGTCGATACAATCCTGAGTAGGTGTGACTCCCATGCTCGTTCCGAGCATCCGCAGAAACCCGGAGAGACTTCTGCATTGGGATGAACTCCCCCTCAAGGGGCCTGGCCAGGCTGATTTTTCGCTGTAAGTTAGCGCCCACTGCTGGCAGCCATTCGTCAGAGTCCTTGGCGAGTCCAGAAAAGTTTTTCGCCTGGTCCTCCTCCGGATTGTTCGCCACAGCCTTGTTGTCAACATACAGGGTCACGCCCCTTCCTTTTTCCGTTATGGCAACAAGATGGTGCAACTTGCCGTCGCGAATATCCGCCTTGTTCGCGACCCCCCTTCCCCCAATGAAGCCTATCGTGTCCTGGCGGTTGACCCGGTGAACACGCCAGTCAGAAAAACCCCGGTCCCCCAGCGACAGCAGGGTTTGCCAGGCTTTGTCGAATTCGCCCACGCTGAACCACAGTGAGATTGTGATACTGCCACTCTCAGGGGAGTAGTCGGAGGGCTTTCCACCAAGAAGGACATACTGCTCTTCTCCATCTAAATCCAAGGCCTTTCCGAGGTGTCCGTCGGAATATTCTGGAGCTCCATATCCTTTGCCGTGCCGCCCATTACCACTCGAGTCCTTCAAGTTACCATCGAAGGACCACTGCCCGATAAGTCCACGCGCCAAATTCCCTGACGCCTTCGCTAATCCCTTGCTGCCATTCCACAATGTCTTCACCTCGGTATCATCAAGCGCACGATCCCAAATCTGGAGATTGTCGATCTTACCGTTCCACGTCCGATCCTTGAAATAATGGTCTGTCCGAAATGTCTCGTGCGTTTCTTTCCGGTCGGTTTCTACAAATTGCCCCGACCCTCCAATCACGACCTGAGGATCAAGCGTGAAATCGCTGCTGTCCAAGGTTGTATTGATCCCCTCGAGAGCGATCACATTCCGGCCCACTTTAAACACCCCGGAAAACCCAGCAAGGGAGAAGGACTCCACTCCGTTCGCTTCGTGGTTAGAAACCGTTATTTCTCCACTCTGTTCATCAACGGTGACGTTGCCTGAATTCAGGAGACGCCTTCCGTTTGCATAAAGGACAAACCCGTCATCGTAGTTGATGAGAAGGCTTAATCCTTTCATGTCAGCTCCCTCAGGAATCTCGAACTCGCGCCGGATGAACACGGACAGGTATTTGTCCTGCATATCGCCCAGGACCGTCGCATCGTCATCATCCCCGTAGCCAAACCCGGATGAACCTTTCTTCCATCCCTCCTTTTCGCCATCAAATGACAGTGTGGTCCAGAGCGAATTTTCCGGCTTCTTACCCCCAGCAAGATAGTGCCACTCAGCACCTTTTCCGATAACTGTTTTCCTCTCGCCCGAACCAACGGCCTTCATCTTCAATTTTGAGGTCCTCTCGAATTGAAGGGTGCCGTTCCAATCGTAGAAGGTAGTGGTAACCTTGTCCGCCGTGATCCGTTTGATGTCGAACTGATCTCCCCGGTAGGCAATCCATTCGCCTTGAACCTGTGTTTCAATTCCAGGCAGCTCCTGCGACACTCCGCTCGGGGAGAAGGCGCCGGCGACTAGGATTACTAAAAAAGATGCTCTTCTGCTCGGTACTGTTTTCATCGGAATCTATAATCTATTATCTTAACTACTTACGTTTAAACTTTTAGGGAGTAAATTTGGGGCCGCCTTAAGGAATCATTTCAACTTGCTGAGACTGAAAGGAAATCGCTTTTTCGTCAAGGCGCCGCCATGTGCCTTTGACGGCATGATTTTCTAATCGGGAATCTATTTTCCTCCCGCGCGCCATTTCACGTTGGAACGAAGGGCAAACACGTGCACATGCGGACGCAAATCCCTGGTTCGGCCCGGACGGTAGGAGAAGGCAATCTGCTCTGGGAAGGATTCCATCACGACATAGTCCAATTTGTCTTGCCCGGAACCACGCCAGGCAAAAACCAACACAATCTGATTTCCAAAGTCGACTTTGGCCTTCAGCTGATCCAGAACATCTCCTTCAAAATGTTTCTTCGCGTCTTCGAGAGATGTCAGCTCAACCGGTGTGTTCCAACGGCTGAATTCGATTTTTGAGGGGCGTATATCTACTTTGGTAATCGCTGGGCCAACAGGAGCTGGAGCGGCGGGCTTCTCAAGACCAAACAGGAGCGTTCCCATTGAGGCGAAGCACAGGGCAGTCAGGGCTTTCTTCATTCCTGATACCTACCTACCCCAGGCGCAGGGGGCAAGCGGGGAGAGGCTACGCCACGCGGATCGGGGCGGGGTGAGGTTGCTTTCCCCTCCGCGTTTCCTCCCGTTGCCGGTTTGTTTCTCGGTTTAACCACTTCAAGGAGGCTTCTTGCTCTATTCCCCGAGGTTTAGTTCATTTAGCGACATGGCGAAGCAGCAGCAGGACTCGAAAAGGAGCTTGAGTTTGGATTGGGGAAGGTTAACGAAGCCAAGAAGGATAAGGATTTTCCGACAAAGAAGAAATCCGGCATAACCAAGCCCCGTCCCTATACTGATCAGGCGAAAGTTTTAGATGCCTTCAAAAAGAAATCCGATCGTTAACAACGCCGTCACCGCAATCACCGTTCACCTTTCATCAAGAAAATGAAATATCCCTTACAACTCACCCGGAAAATATTGGCAGCCTCACCGCAACTTTATGTCACCGATGCCGACGGCAGTCCTGTGCTCTACGTCAAGCAGAAGCTCTTCAAACTCAAGGAACACGTCGAGGTATTCACCGATAACACAAAGGAAAAGAAACTTTGTGAAATCAAGGCTAATAAAGCCATCGACTGGTCAGCCGCCTACAACTTCAGTAATGCTGAGGGAAACCAGTTTGGCGGTGTCAGGAGAAAAGGATTGCGTTCCCTGTGGCGGGCGCACTACGAGATTTATCCCAATGATGCCGCTCAACCTGCAGAGTTCACCGTGCGTGAGGAATCTGTCCTGATCCGTTTTCTGGACTCTCTTTTTTCCGGCATCCCCATCATCGGAATCTTTGCCGGCTACTTCACCAACCCGAGCTACATTATCACTGACTCCAATGGCAACGCAGTCATGCGCCTGAAGAAAAAGCCGGCCCTCTGGGAGGGTAAATTCTCCATTGAGTCTATTACAGAAATAGATTCCCAACAGCAAATCCGTATCCTCGTTGCACTTTTAATGATGACCCTGCTCGAGCAACACAGGGGATAGACTCCAAGGGCATGAAGCTAGGCGCACCGCGCCACTGTCTCCTCGACTGGCTCGCCGGTCACTGGATCACGGCGTAAACATTTTTTCAGGATACGCCCCCCGGTGGCGTGGCGTTTCATTTCCGCCGCCGCGCTCCGGGGGTTTCCTGTTGCTGCATTGCCGCAGTTTAGGGGCAGCGTAAGGGCAGCAGCATCCTTCTTCTCCCGGTTCCTAAAACCGCTCCAGAGCCGTTTGGCCCTATAAAAAAGGAAGTGCTCGAGGGGGGACTCGAACCCCCACGGGTATTACCCCACTAGATCCTTAATCTAGCGCGTCTACCAATTCCGCCACCCGAGCATGAGGAGGTTTCCTTCGCAGTGGGCGGGAGGCTTAGGGGCGCAACGAGCGAAAATCAAGCCAATCCTCATCAGGAAACAACAGTTTCCCTGCGACCCCTCATTGCGTCTGGACGCCGTATTTCCATCGTGGGACCCTCACCGCAAGCGAATCGCCATGAATCCAACCATCCTCGTCGCCTCGCTTGTCCTTCTTCTCAGCACGCTTCCCGGTCCCGGTCAGGAACTGAAACTGACCTTCCATGCCGCCCCCAGGCCCCTCGCCGGGGGAGCGGTGGTCGAGGACTGGCCCCGTTTCCTGGGAGACCGTCACAACGCCACCTCCAGGGAAACCAAGCTCCTGAGCAAATGGCCGGCGGGCGGACCCAGGAAGGTCTGGGAACTGGAAACCGGCGAGGGGTATTCCAGCCCCCTCCTTGCCGGGGGAAAACTGATCTACTTCCATCGCCTCAATCACAGCACGCTCACCGGCACAGGGGAGGAGGCCATCGACTGCCTTGATCCGGACACCGGCAAGCGTCACTGGCGCGTGAAGTATCCCGTCACCTACCGCGACCGCTACAATTTCAGTCCCGGACCCCGCTCCAGTCCAGTAGTGCATCAGGGACGGGTCTATGTCACCGGGATCACCGGGATGTTCCACTGTCTCGACTTGGAGACAGGAGCCGTCCTCTGGAAGCGTAACCTGCAGAAAGATTACAATATTCCCACCTACTTCTTCGGTTACGGGCCAAGTCCCAGTCCCGTCTGGCAGGACCGCATCATCCTCAACGTGGGCGGCCGGGCGGCCGCGGAGGAACCGGGTGTCTGTGTGGCAGCCTTCTCCGTCAAGGACGGCAGCACCCTCTGGGAAGTGAAGGATTCGTGGGGCGCGAGCTACGCCTCCCCCACCATCACCAAACTGCAGGGTGTCGACTGCGCGGTGGTGGCCGCCGCGGGCGAAAGCCGTCCGCCACAAGGCGGCCTTCTCGTCATCGATGTCAAGTCGGGCAAGGTCTACGACCGCTTTCCCTGGCGGGCCGACAAGTATGAGTCGGTCCTCGCCTCCTCTCCCCTCATCCTCGGCAACAACCGCATCTACCTCGGGGACTGCTACGGGGTTGGCGGGGTTGTCCTTGAGTATGACAAGACCCTCAAGTCAAAGGTGGTGTGGAAGGAGCGCTGGTTCGGGATGCACTGGATGATGCCTCTGCAGATCGACGGTCATCTCTACGGTTTCGCCGGACGCAATATCCCGGATACCCAGTTCAAGTGTGCCCATGCCGCCACCGGCAAGATCCTCTGGGAAGAGGATCTGCAATGGCAGGAGTCCGGACGCACTCACGGCCTCTTCCGCGGCAGCCTCCTGCAGGCCGACGGACGGGTCTTCTCCCTGGGCGAGGACGGCGTGCTGGCCGAACTGAAGGTCAGTCCCAAGGGCGCAAAAATCCTCCAGAAAGCCCGCCTCTTTACCGCCCGCTCGAGCTGGACCCTTCCCACCCTGCACAAGGGACTCCTCTACGTCTCCCAGAACGAACCCGACTTGTTCACCCGCGCCCCACCGCGCATCATCTGTTACGATTTCCGGGGCGAATGACTGCCGCCCGCGCATCCATGAAAGCCCTCGAACTGATTGCCGCCTCCACCTTCGACCTGGTGGAGATTCCCGTCCCCGAACCGGGACCCGATGACCTTCTGGTGGCGGTCCGGTCCTGCGGAATCTGCGGGAGCGATATCCACGGCATGGACGGCAGCAGCGGCCGGCGCATCCCCCCCCTCATAATGGGCCACGAGGCGAGTGGCGTGGTGGAACGCTGTGGGTCCGCGGTCACCGACTGGTCCGGGGGGGACCGGGTCACCTTCGACAGCACGATCTACTGCGGCCAGTGCTGCTACTGCCGGTCAGGACGAGTCAACCTCTGCGGCAACCGCGAGGTTCTCGGAGTCTCCACCCCCGACTTCCGACGACAAGGTGCCTTTGCCGACTTCGTTCTCGTACCGGCTCGCATCTGCCACCGGGTTCCCGATGACGTCCCCTTCGAGGAAGCGGCCTTTGCGGAACCGGTCTCGGTGGCCCTCCACGCCGTCAACCGGGTCAAGGTCCGCGACGGAGAGTCTGCGGTGGTGGTGGGCGCCGGACTCATCGGCCTCCTTGTCGTGCAGGCCCTCAGACGGGCAGGTTGCACCAACATCATCGCCATCGATCTGGTCGACGAACGGCTCGAACTGGCCCTTCAGCTGGGTGCCTCCTCCACCCTGCGATCCGACCGCGAGAACATCCTTGAGGACATCCGCGCCCTGAGCGGTGGTGAGGGTCCGGAGATCGTAATGGAAGTCGTCGGGATCAGCCCCACCGTGGAACTGGCGGTCAATGCCGCCCGCAAGGGAGGAAGGGTCTGCCTGGTGGGTAATCTCGCATCCACGGTGCAGTTCCCTCTCCAGGCCGCGGTCACCCGCGAGCTCGACATACTCGGTTCCTGCGCCATCAACGGCGAGTATCCCGATGCCCTCGCCGCCATCGCAACGGGCGAGATCGACGTGAAAGCCCTCACCTCCTGTGTGGTCCCTCTTGCCGAGGGCGCCTCCTGGTTTGCCCGTCTCCACGAGGGCTCGGAGCCCCTCCTCAAGGTCATCCTTCGTCCCGGATGATATTCCGATCCCTTCAACCTGAATCTGCAACTCCCCCTCATGTTTGATCTCTCCGGAAAGACCGCCTTTGTCAGCGGTGCCAGCCGCGGCCTCGGGAAGGGCTTCGCCCTCGCCCTCGCCCGTGCCGGTGCCGATCTCGTGATTTCCAGTCGTAACGGCGATGGCCCCCTCCTTGAGACCCGGGCCGAGATCGAGGCCCTGGGCCGCCAGGCCTGGCCGGTGGCCCTCGATGTGCGCGAGCAGGATAGCATTGCGGAAGCCACCGCGCTGGCGTGGGAGCAAGCCGGTCAGATCGACATCCTCGTCAACAACGCCGGCTGCAACGTGCGCAAGCCGGCCCTTGAGGTGACCTGGGAGGACTGGAACCTCGTCCTCGAAACCAATCTGCGTGGGCTTTTCTTCCTCGCCCAGGCCCATGCCAGCCGCATGATCCCGCGCCACTACGGACGCATCATCAACATGGGATCGGTCACCTGCGTGGCAGGCTATGCCGGGCTCGCTCCCTACGGGGCCAGCCGGGGTGGCGTGAAGCAACTCACCATGAGCCTGGCCCACGACTGGGGTCCCCACGGCCTCACCGTCAACTGCCTGGCTCCCGGATGGTTCCGAACGGAGCAGAACAAAGTCATGTACGAGGACGAAGGATGGGTGGATTATCTGCGTGAGCGTATTCCCCTCGACCGCCCCGGTGCCCCCGGCGACCTCGACGGGACCGTTGTCTGGCTCGCTTCCGATGCCAGCGCCTACGTCACCGGTCAGACCATCCTGGTCGATGGGGGAATCTCGGTCGGTGCGACGCGAGCCGTGCCCGGGAAGTAAGCCAGCCCCCTCAACGGCCCTTGTTCCTCACGAAACTAGGACGACCGTCTGCCTTTATCCTATAAAAACAGGGAAACCCAGTGCCTGTATCACGCATCAACATATCGAGATTTGTTGATTTGTTTGTTGCGTGGATTTCTCTCTCGCGCTAGCGTCGCCCCGGGATGAGACCCAACCTCACCACCGAACTCCACGATCTCTTCGCGTCGCGCATCACCCTCCTCGATGGTGCGATGGGGACCACTATCAGGGACTACGGGATTGACGAGGCGGGGGCCCGCGGCAAGCGCTTCGCGGACGCACCCAAGGATCTGCTCAACAACGGCGACATTCTCTCCCTGACCCAACCGGACACCATTGGCGACATTCACAAGCGCTTCCTTGAGGCGGGTTCCGACATCATCGAGACCAACACCTTTTCCGCGACCACAATCTCGCAGAGTGAATTCTTCGTCGAGGATCCGCGCGCAACTGGTGGGCGCAAGGACCCGGAGTTTTTCCAGGGCATCCTTGGGAACTCCTTTCTGCAGGAACTCGCCCGCGACATCAATGTGGAGAGCGCCAAGCTCGCACGCCAATGGGCGGATCGCGTGGGCGAGGAGACTGGCATCAAGCGCTATGTCGCCGGCGCCATCGGCCCCCTTACGGTCTCCCTCTCCAACGCGACTGATCACGACGATCCCGCCTTTCGGATGGTCACCTTCGACCAGGTGAAACAGGCCTATCGCGAACAAGCGAAAGCCCTGGTGGACGGCGGTTGCGATCTCCTGATGGTTGAAACGATCTTCGATTCGCTCAACGCCAAGGCCGCCCTGGTCGCGATCCAGGAACTCTTCGACGCAGAAGAGGCCAGGATCCCCATCATGATTTCCGCTGCAGTTGGGCTCGGGGGTGAAACCATGATCTCCGCACAGAGAATTGATGCCCTCTGGATCACCTTCCAGCACCTTGATCCAATCGCGATCGGCCTGAACTGTTCCCTGGGCCCTGATCTCATGCGCCCCTTCCTCGCCCAGCTCGCCCACATTGCAGCGGCCTACACTTCCTGCTATCCCAACGCAGGACTGCCCAATCCCCTTGCGCCCACCGGCTTCGATCTTGAACCTCACCACATGGCGGAATACCTCTCCGAGTTTGCCCAGGCCGGATTGCTCAATCTCGTTGGTGGCTGCTGCGGCAACACCCCGGCCCACATCGAAGCGATTGCGGAAGCGGTCAAGCAGCACGCGCCGCGCCTGGCCCGGAAACCGGCTGCCTGACCATGGATCCCCAGCCCCGCCTCCTCCGTCTCAGCGGCACCGACGCCTACGTCCACAGGCCGGATGCGAATTTCCTCATGATCGGGGAACGCACCAACGTGGCAGGCTCTCCCCGGTTCCGGAAGCTCATCAAGGAAGACAGGCTCGAGGAAGCCGTCGAGGTTGCGCGCCAGCAGGTCGCCAACGGAGCCAACGTCATCGACATCTGCTTTGACGAGGGACTCATCGACGGGGTCGCCATGATGACTCGTTTCCTGCACCTCCTCCAGGGCGAACCGGACGTCGCCAGGGTTCCCTTCATGGTCGACTCTTCCAAGTGGGAGATTCTTGAAGCCGCGCTCAAGTGCCTGCAGGGCAAGGGCATCGTCAATTCCATCTCGATGAAGGAGGGCGAGGACAAGTTCATCGAGAAGGCCCGCATCGTCCGGCGCTACGGAGCCGCGGTGGTCGTCATGGCCTTCGATGAACAGGGCCAGGCCGCCACCTATGAGGACAAGTGCCGCATTTGCGAGCGCGCCTACCACATCCTCGTCGACGAGGTGAACTTCCCTCCGGAAGACATCATCTTCGACCCGAACATCCTCACGGTCGCAACCGGGATCGAGGAACACAACAACTACGCGGTCGACTTCATCCAGGCGACCAGGTGGATCAAGAAAAACCTCCCCCACGCCAAGGTCTCCGGCGGCGTCTCCAACATCTCCTTTTCCTTCCGGGGAAACAACGTGGTGCGTGAAGCGATGCACTCGGTCTTTCTCTACCATGCGACGCAGGCCGGGATGGACATGGGCATCGTCAATGCCGGCATGCTGGAGGTCTACGACGAGATTCCCAAGGACCTCCTCGAACGGGTGGAGGACGTGATCCTCAATCGCAGTCCGGACGCCACCGAACGACTCCTCGACTTGGCGGAGCAATTCAAGGGAGTGGGAGCCAAGAAACTGGAAGCCGACCTCACCTGGCGTGAGGATTCCATCGAGAAGCGTCTCGAACATGCTCTCCTCAAGGGGATCACGGAGTTCATCGAGACGGACACGGAAGAGGCCCGACTCAAGTACGGACGTCCCATCAACGTCATCGAAGGTCCCCTCATGGACGGCATGTCCATCGTGGGAGATCTCTTCGGGGCGGGGAAAATGTTCCTTCCCCAGGTCGTCAAATCGGCGCGCGTCATGAAGAAGGCCGTGGCCTGGCTCACTCCCTACATGGAAGAGGAGAAGGCCGCCAATCCCGATCATCGCTCAGCCGGCAAAGTGGTGATGGCCACCGTGAAGGGCGATGTGCACGACATCGGAAAGAACATCGTGGGCGTGGTGCTGGCATGTAATGGGTTCGAGGTGATCGATCTCGGTGTGATGGTCCCCTGCGAAAAGATCCTCGCCACCGCCCGCGAGCGGAAGGCCGATGTCATAGGGCTCTCCGGATTGATCACCCCATCGCTCGACGAAATGATGCACGTCGCCTCCGAACTGAAGCGCGAGGGATTTTCGATTCCCCTCCTCATCGGCGGTGCCACCACCTCCGCGGCCCACACCGCCATCAAGATCGCCCCCGGTTACCCGGGTCCGGTGGTGCACGTTCTCGACGCTTCGCGTTCCGTTCCGGTCACCACTTCCCTGCTCAGCGAGGAAAAATGTGCCGGCTTTGTTGAAAACAACGAAGCAGTCCACCGGAAGCATCGCGAGAAGTTCGCAAGCCGGGACCAGAAGAAAACCATTTCACTCCCGGACGCCCGGGCCAACAGCTTCAGTGGAGACTGGCCCGACTACGCTCCACCGGTGCCGGAATTCCTGGGCACCCGCACCATTGAAAAGCAATCCATCCGCGAGCTGACCACTTACATCGATTGGTCACCGTTTTTTCACGCCTGGGAGCTCCGCGGAGTCTGGGATCCCGGAAGCAAAGCGCTCAAGACCCAAAATCAGGCAGGTGCCCTTGAGGCCGCCAAGCTCTACGAGGAAGCGCAGGATATCCTGGAAGAGATCATCACCAAGGACCGCTTCACCGCCCGGGGAGTCTACGGGTTCTTTCCCGCCAATTCCGATGGCGACGACATCATCATCTGGAGCGACGCCACCCGCCACCGTGAACAGTGCCGCCTTCACACCCTGCGCCAGCAACTCGCCAAAACCAGCGGCAAACCCCACTACGCGCTGAGCGACTTTGTAGCACCGGCAAGAAGCAAGGCAGACTTTGTCGGTGGCTTTGTGGTCGGGGTTCATGGCGCGGACGAGTGGGCGAAGCAGATTGAGGAGGAGGAGCACGATCCCTACAAGTCGATCATGGTAAAGGCGCTCGCCGATCGTTGCGTGGAAGCCTTTGCGGAGCTCCTCCACCACCGCGCTCGCGTTGGGTGGGGCTTTGAGCGCGCCAATGAGTTCAGCACCGAGGAACTCATCCACGAAAACTACCAGGGCATCCGGCCCGCTCCGGGATACCCGGCCCAGCCGGACCACACCGAGAAACCCCTTCTCTTCGATCTCCTCGGCGCGAGCGAAGCCACCGCAGTGAACCTCACCGAATCCCAGGCCATGCACCCGGCGGCAGCGGTATGCGGACTTTACTTCTCGCACCCGGAGAGCCGCTACTTCGCCATCACCGATCTTCAGAAAGACCAGGTGGAAGACTATGCAGCCCGCAAGGACATGCCTCTTGCGGCCTGCGAAAAGTGGTTGGGGCCGTGGCTGGGCTATTCGCCCTAGGATCCCCCTATCCCCCCTCCGCCGCGCCCACGGCCTTGTCGTTGCGCTTCCGCTCGTGCGGACACAGAATGCGTTTGCGGAGCCGAATAATGCTCGGCGTCACTTCGACAAACTCATCGGGCTCGATGTACTCGATGGCGCGCTCCAGACTCATCTTGATCGGAGGCTTCAACCCCTCGTCGATCGTCTTGTTCGCGGAGCGGTGATTGGTGAGGTTCTTGGCCTTGGTGGGATTGACCGGAAGGTCACCGGCCCGTGCACTCTCACCCACGATCTGTCCCTCGTAGATTTCTTCGGTGGGTCCCACAAAGAGGCGCCCGCGATCTTCCAGGCTCTCCAGCGAATAGGTCATGGCCGTGCCAGTCGCCATCGAGACCAGGGTGCCTTGGATCCGCGTGCGGATTCGTCCTGCAACCGGCCGGTAGTCCTTGAAGAGGTGCGACATGACCCCATGACCACTCGTGAGGTTCATCAATTCGAACTCGAATCCGATCAATCCACGCGTCGGGATGGTCACCTCCAGGTAGCTCATCGTTCCACGCGGCTCCATCACTTCAACGACCCCCTTGCGATTCGCGAGGATCTGGATCACGCCGCCCGTCATGTCTGCGGGGAGCTCAAGATACAAGGTTTCGAAGGGCTCCATTTCGACTCCGTCTTCCTTGTGGGTGATGACTCTGGGACGGGAAACCAGCACTTCGTAATTCTCCCGTCGCATGGTTTCCACCAAGACTGCAATCTGCATCGCCCCACGGGCCGAAACGTTGAAGACCCCGGCCTGCTCCGATTCGCTCACTTCAATCGAAACGTTGGTCTTCACTTCCCGTTGCAAGCGATCCCAGATTGCCCGGGATGTCACGTTCTTGCCATCGCGGCCCGCGAAGGGTCCGTCATTGACGGCGAATTGCATCTGCACGGTAGGGGGATCGATGGACACGAAGGGCAGCACCTCGGCCTGCTCCGAGGCCGCGAGGGTTTCACCTATGTCTACATCTTCAAAGCCCGCCAACCCCACGATGTTGCCTGCTTCACCCACCGCCGCGTCCTGGGTGCCCAGCTTGGCATACTCAAACACCTTGGTGATGGTGCTGTGCACCCTGCTGCCGTCCAGACGCAACAACCAGAGCGCGTCCCCTTTCCTGATCTCCCCTGATTCCACCCGGCCCAGAGCGACCCGTCCCACGTAATCGTCCCAGTCGATATTGCTCACCAGCATGCGAAAGGGGGCCCCGGCGTCAACCTGCGGAGGAGGAACCCGTTCCAGAATGACTTCAATCAACGGTTCCACGCTATCACGCTTCTGGTCGGCAAGGTCTGCCACAAAGTAGCCCTCCTTGGCACTACCATAGAGCACAGGTGCCTCAAACTGCTCCTCGGTGGCACCCAGTTCCAGCAACAACTCCAGCACCCTGTCCTGGACGGCCAGAGGGTCGGCCGCCTCCCGGTCGATCTTGTTGATGACAAGGATCGGCAGAAGACCTTCAGCCAGCGCCTTGCGCAGGACGAACCGGGTCTGGGCCTGGGGTCCCTCAAAGGCGTCCACCACCAGGAGAACCCCGTCCACCATGCGCATCACGCGCTCCACCTCGCCCCCGAAGTCGGCATGGCCGGGCGTATCCACGATGTTGATGGTATTCTCCCTCCACTTCACCGCAGTGTTCTTCGCCTTGATCGTGATCCCCTTCTCACGCTCCAGGTCCATCGAGTCCATGGCGCGCTCCTCAAGTTGCTGGTGGGCCTCCACCGCCCCACCGGCCTTGAGCAACTCATCCACCAGAGTCGTCTTCCCGTGATCGACATGGGCAATGATCGCGATGTTCCGGATATGATCGGTCATGGGTCAACTGACAATGAGTCGCCTGCCATGACAATCCATCACGGCCTGGTAGAGCGAAGCCGGGAGACTCCGGTTTTTTTCTCCAAATGCAAGCGCGGGGATCGCGAAACCCTCGACTTCAAAGCCTCATTTCTTGTTCCGCAGGAAAGGCGGAATATCGAGATCCTCGCCTTCGATGAGATTCGGGTCCTCACCGTCAAACTTGCCTTTGGGCCCGCCATCGAGGGCTAGTTCTCCCTGCGGCCTCTTGGCCTGAGCCGAGGCCTGGATTTCCTCCAGCGATCCCAGTTCGATGGGAGAGAGACCCTCCCCCTCCACTGGCTCCACCTCCTCAAAGGAGGTGATCTCGCCACCCTCTGCCCCCAGATCAATCGACTCACCCGTTTCGCCCAGATTGGGCACGGCCTCGATCGCGATCGGTCGCGATCGAGTCTCTCCCGTATCCGCATCAGGATTCATCTCCTTCGAAGGGTCAGGGACATCATCAGCCGGGGACGCGTCGGAACGGGTCGGCAGCTTCACCCGCATGGTAACGTTGGAAGCGATATTGGGAGAAACGGGAAGAACCTTCACGGGCTCGTCCTCCTCCTGCGATCTATTCTTTTTTACCTTCAACCGGGGCTTGCGGCCACTGCGCCCCTTTTTCAGGTCACGCTTGTCAGACGGTTTTAGTTCTTCATTCCCGGCGTCCTCCGGGACCACCGGGACGGGGACGCTGCCCTCCCCTTTTTCGAACTCCGGCGTCGAGCTCCGCCCTGGCAGGACGTCGAGATCGGCCTCGGAAAAAGGATCCAGTTCAGCCAGAGGCTCCCGAACGGGTGGCGACGACCCCTTTGCATCCTCGCCCTCATCCGGTTCATCCAGGGGATCAGCACCTCCGCTCTCCTCCGGATCGGCCTGGACGGAAGGAGCATCGTCGCGCTCCGCTCCAAGTTCCGCCAGGAGGCGTTCTTCCGGCAGTGAACTCACCAGGGTGACGCTCAATGCTTCCGCCATGGCCGGATCCACCGATGTTCCAAAGAGGATCTGGGCGGTCTCGGGCACGTGCTTGCTCAATCCTCGCATGAGCAACTCCAGTTCGTAGAGCGTCATGTCCTCGCCACCGCAGACATGGACAAGAACCGTATCGGTATCATGAAGGAGGCTGCCACGATCGAGAAGCGGACTGACCAGCGCGTTCTTGAGTGCCTGCTGGGACCGATTCTCCCCGTGTGCGATACCCGATCCGAAGAGGCAGCGCGATTTGGGTGAACTCAGAGCCGCCATCAGGTCGTCCAGACCGATATTCACCAGGCCCGGACGCATCACGATCCTGGTAACCGCCCGGATGCTCTCCGAGATCATCCGGTCGGCCGCGGAAAAGGCTTCGTGTACACCCTGCTTGGCAAGCACGAGTTCTCCCATTCGCGTGTTGTCAAAGGTGATAAGGGCGTTGGCCAGCACCGAGAGTTCAGTGAGGGCGGCCTCTGCCTGGTCCCGCCGACGCTTGCCCTCGAAATTGAATGGGGTGGTGGCAAAGACCACCGTAAAGGCCCCCTCTTCGCGGGCCAGTCGAGCCACCAGGGGCGCAGCTCCTGAACCGGTGCCTCCCCCCAGGCCCACGCAGATGAAGATGATCTTGCGATCGCGCAACGCGTCCCGGATCTCAAGTTCCGCCTCCTGCCCAGCCTGATTACCAAGCGCCGGATCACCTCCGGATCCAAGTCCCTTGGTCAGGTTTCGGCCAAGTTGGATCTTCTCCGGAGCGACTGAACTGGTCAGGGTTCTTACATCGGTATTGCAGGCGAGGAGCTCAGCTCCTTCCATGCCATCAAGAGCGATACGGTCCAACATGTTGGCACCGGCACCTCCTACTCCGATGATCTTGACGGCCGAGTTCGGGATGGTCTGCTGGCGAGTTCTCTCGTAGGGAATCATGACGGGACTACTGCAGACCAAGTAAGAGGACTCAGCCCCCAAATGGCCAGAGCGAACGCAAAAAACCGCCCACCTTCCCCAGACCGGGGGAATGTGGGCGCTCTTCCTCCAGAATTTGCGCGTAGCGAATTAATCCAAGAGCTGTTGAGTATTGCGGATCCTTAAAATACGCGTGCACCCCGCTGACCTCCGGACTCTCCGGTCGGTAGACCGGCAGATCAAACACATCGCAGGCCAGTTCACCGAAGCCCTTCATCAGGCTGGATCCTCCTGTCAGGAACACCCCCGTCCCCACCCGGGTCAGGCCCCCCTCCGGCAGGCGATCCTTTACCAGTTCCAACGTTTCCTGGAGGCGCATGCGGATCACATCATTTAGAATCTGCCTCTTGATTTCCACCTCCGGGAACCCGCCTTCATCAGGAATTCTGACCACTCCCTCGCATTTCGCAGGATCCCCCGAGGCGTCCCCCTCGGTTTTCTTAACCTGCTCAGCCTTCGAAAGAGGAATGTGAGTAACAAGGTGAATATCGTTGGTGACATGGTCGCCTCCCACCGGAATACAACCTGAAGCAAGGATCGCACCGTCGACATAGAGCACGTAGTCGGTGGTTCCTCCACCGATATCCACCACCAGGGCCCCCGCCTCCTTACGCTTCCGGTCAAGGGCGATCTGGGCCGAAGCAATGGGAGCAAAGACCACATCATCCACGTCGAGAGGGATTTCCCGCGCACACTTGATGCTGTTCTGGACGCGGGTGCGAACTCCGTGGACGATATGAAACTCCGCATCGAGAGTCTTGCCCAGCAAGCCCACCGGCATGGTGGCGTGGGGTTGCCCGTCCACGATATAATGACGGATCAGGCTATGGAGGTAGACATGCTCACTGGGGATGGCGATATCGCTCGCAATATCCTTCACCTCCTCAACATGGCGGGGACGGATCTCCGGCTCTCCTTCCGGCAGTCGGTAAGTTCCGCGGTTGTTTGCCCCCTCTATGTGGGGGCCGGTGACTGCCAGAAACACACTGCTGATATCGACATCACTCATGTCCTCCGCCTCAAGGAGAGCCGCCTTCACACAGGCGCGCACCTGTGGGTAGTCGGTGATCTCCCCCTTGCGGACGCCCGCCGAGCGGGTCTCTCCCAGTCCGAGAACCTTGACTGAGCCATCGGGTTTCACCTCCGCCACCACCATCACCGTCTTGGTGGTTCCGATCTCAAGGCCGACGTGAATGCGAGACTTAGACATTTTCCTTCCCTGCCAGTCCTAATCCCAAGTGTCCTCGATGAACATTTCTTTTTACTGCCGGAGGAGTAACTGAATATCCCGCTGCAGGCGACTCTGCGGCACAGGCGCTGCCGACCCGCTGGTCACCACCGGAATATTGCGCCTGGGAATCAGGTTCACCATTGCCATCGATTCCCCCTCCTTTGCGGTAACGCGAAGCAGGGTGATGAGATTTTCGAGCTGCTCCTTGTGATCATGCATCCCGAAGGTGGCCAGCACACCTGTGTTGGTGATCGCTTCCAGGGAATAGTCATTCCGCACCGCAACCACCGGCAGCGACCATTCCGCCTCTCCCAATTTCTCCTGTGCAAGCCTGATCAGTTCCAGTCCCCGCCGCGCCTGGTGATGGCGAATTTCCTTCCCGATCGTGATATCACCCTCTTCCACCTGGCTCACCAGCAGGACGGGCAGAAGACCGGCCTTCTCTTCCCACCAGGCATCACAGGGGAAGCAGACCCCGCTTTTGTCGAGGAGGATTCCAGCCACAGGGTTTCTGCCGATAATCCCCAACGGACGGCATTCCAACCACGCAATAGGCTTTCGCTCCTCCACCTTCACTCGCAAGGTCCCGGGAAGACGTCGACCCAGTTCCACCCTCTCGATGCCGGGGCGTTCCAGGAGTTGCTCCTTCAGTTTCCGCAAATCGAACCCGAAGATGCTGGAATCGGGATCGAGTCCGGTCAACTCGCCGAAGTGCTCTGCAGTCATTTCCCCATTGGTCTCCAGATCCACATACCGGAGCCGGAACTCGTTGTTCTCGATAAAAAACTCCCGCAGGCCCTCCTGGACGCCCCAACCAACCCCTGCCAGGAGTGCTCCTGCCAGCAGTAACTTGCACGAACGCCTGAGATGACGCAGACAGCTGAAGCACACGATACGCGGCGAACTGACCCTCAGGTGCAGTCGGCGCTCAGGACTGGGAAGATTGACTCGGGAGGTCTTACGACGGGGCATCGGTTCTGCGTAGGGATAGAGAAAGCTCTCCGATCCGACGACAAAGCGCTCCAAAGCCATAACCTGGCTCGGCCGCCGCGGCACCCTTCGGCAGAAGGCTGCTCGCCGTCATTCCGGGAATCGTATTAGCTTCCAAAATGTAAGGATTACTTAAGGAATCTAGCAGGATATCGACCCGGGAGTAAACCTCAATTCCAAGCGCCCGGTGGGCGGCCAAGGCCGCATCCTGTACAATTTTGGTGGTTTTTCCGTCTAAATTGGCCGGGCAATAGTAATCCGTTCCCCCTTCCCCGCTCATCCAGGGGTATTTGTTACTCATGTCATAGAAGCCCTCCCGCGGGACGATGTGCACGATCGGAAAGACCTCTTCCCCCACGATTCCAACCGTCAGTTCCTTCCCCTCCACGAATTGTTCGACCAGAACCTCGTCGCCAAACCGCGCCGCATCCTCCATTGCTGCCCGCGCCTCTTCCGGCGTGTGCACGATGTGAACCCCCACGCTGGACCCCTCCCGCGGCGGCTTCACCACGCACGGAAGCTTCATCATCGGGAGCGCCACTCCACCGGCGACATTCACGATCTCGGAGGCGGGAGTCGGGATTCCCTCTTCCACAAAGCGCGCCTTGCTCGCCACCTTGTCAAAGGCCAGTTCACTGCTCACCCGTCCCGCTCCCGTGTAAGGCACCCCCAGATCCTCCAGATAGGCCTGCAGAACGCCGTCTTCCCCGAAGGTTCCATGAATGACATTGAAGGCCAGACCGGCACCTTCCGGAAGGGCCGGTGTGGTATCAATCACATCCACTCCCACCGCCGTGAGGCCCTCTCCCAGCAGGGCTTCCAGCACGGCCTGCCCTGAGCTCAGCGACACCTCCCGCTCCGATCCCGGCCCCCCCATCAACACTGCAATCAACACCGACTCATCCATGGCACAGCAACATCATAAAAGACCCGGCCCACACGGTCCAGTGCTTTGGGATTCCCACGATGAAGCGGCCCTCGATCGCCCTGCATCCTCAGAGGTGGACGCAGGTCGATAGCAATAATATCGATCAATTAAACCCTGGAAACCACCGGCCGGGCAGGTCAATGCCCAACCATGCGATCTCCGGGGAGCCTTCAAAAGCTCACCTGGTCCTCTCCCAGGATCTGAACTTCCGTTTCCAGGTCGATCCCCCGCTTCTCCTTCACTTCCGCCTTCAGTTCACCAATAAGCCGGAGCACATCGCTGGCTTCGGCCTTCCCCCGGTTTACAATGAAGTTTCCATGCTCGGCCGAAACCTCGGCTTGTCCGACCCTCTTGCCCTTCAATCCCAGTTCGTCAATGAGTTGTCCGGCCCCGATCCTATCGGGATTCTTGAAGATGCAACCCGCACTGGCTGCCACCGGCTGGGTGCTGCGGCGATGATTTCTGGATTCTGACATCTCCTCGCGGATTTCCTCCATCCCGGCCGGTATCCCGCGAAAGATCACCTGCAAGGCATAGTTGCGATGGAGTTTGGGGACATTGCGGTAGAAGGCCTCAATCTCACTACGCGAACGGGTACGGATCTCGCCGTCCTCGTCGAGGAACATCACGCTCACCACCTGGTCAAATGTCTCCAACCCCATTGCCCCAGCGTTCATACGCAACCCTCCACCCACATTGCCGGGGATACCCTCCATCCAGGCAAAACCTCCCAGTCCCGCAGCCTCCGCCACACTGGCCACCTTCTTTAAGCGCGCTCCCGCCCCGGCGGTAAGCAGTTCAGCCTCCACCGTTACTTCGCCAAACTCGCCCTTGGCCGGATGAATAACGGCCCCGCGAATGCCCCCGTCACGGATCAGAAGGTTTGAACCCCGTCCCACCACGCGCACCGGGACACCCCGTTCTTTAAAAAAAGCGACTGCCCGCCCGAAAGCCGGAAAAGTCCGTGGTTCCACCCAGAACTGGGCTGGTCCTCCTACCAGCATGGTGGTGTGCCGCCGCATCGCCTCGTAGAGTCGGGCCTCCAGCTTTCCCTCGTCAAACTCACTCCGTAACGCCTCCAACAGGACCAGGTCATCCGCAATCTTCCTTCCCGCTTCATGCACATTTCCTGCCCCCAGAGTGATGAGAAGGTCTCCCGGTTGCAGCGAATTGCCGACCACGTGATGGGCAGTCGCAAGGTCCTGGTGGTATACACACTTGGTGTTCCCATGGCGCTCCACCGCCTCCACGATCGTCCTGCCGCTCACACCCTCAATGGGTGCCTCGCTGGCCGGATAGACGTCCGTCACAAAAACAATATCCGCGTCCTGCAGCACCACTCCAAACTCCTCCGCCAGTTGCTGCGTCCGGGAATACCGGTGCGGTTGGAAGAGCACGACAATTCGTTCCGGCTCCAGTGAATGCGCCGTCTGCAGGGTCGCTTCGATCTCGGTCGGATGATGCCCATAGTCGTCAATAATGCGAAAGCGCGAGGAGAGGTAGACAGACTCAAAGCGGCGCTTTGCTCCCGCAAAGGAGGCCAGGGAACGCGCCACCAGGCTGAAATCCACCCCCAGGTCGTCAGCCAGCGCAATGGCCGCCAGCGCATTGAGAACATTGTGCCGTCCCGGAATGCCGAGTTCCACCCGCCCCAGTTTCTCGCTCCGCCGCCACACCGTGAAGGAGATCACCCCGCGCCCCTCGATCACCTCGGAGGCCGTAAAGTCAGCATCATCCCATCCATATGAAAGAGCTCCTTCACGCCCGCTGCAAAGTTCCCGTGCCGTAACGTTCTCCGCACAGTAAATGATCTTCTCCGAGGTCTGCTCCAGCAGGGTCCGGAAGACTTCCACAATTTCCTCGAGACTGTTGTAAAAGTCCAGATGCTCCGCCTCGATGTTGAGCACGATGGCATGTGAAGGTCGGTACAGGGCCAGGGTGCCGTCGCTCTCATCTCCTTCCGCCACGAGGTAATCGCTCTCTTCGTCCCAGTGGGCATTTGCCCCCAAAACTGGAATTTCCGCCCCCACGTAGTGCGATATGGCCCTTCCGCTTTTCTTCAGCACGTGCGCGCACATGGCCGAGCTGGTGGTCTTTCCGTGCGTGCCGGAAACCACCACGCCCTTCCGGGTCTGCAGGATGGCCGCCAGGCACTCGGCCCGACGGACAGACGCGATCCCTGCCCGGTCCGCCGCCACCAGAGCCACGTTATCGGGCTTGATAGCCGAGGAATAAACAACCACCTCCACATCGGAAACCGCCTCCGCAGAGTGGGGGGAGGAAAACGACAGGCCCAGCAACTGCAGGCGCTCGGTCTCGCGGCTGGTGACCCGGTCCGATCCACTCACCCTGTGCCCCATTTCAAGAAGGAGGGCCGCCAGGCCGCTCATACCCGACCCCGCCACCCCCAGCAGATGGATCCGCATCGGACAGGTTCGATCGAGAAGACGCTGACTGATCTCATCAATCATGATGTGCGACTGGGATGGTGATCGGGAATTGGTTGAGCGGAAAGCCCCAATAGATCTGAACGCTTTCGAGCACTTACCCGGGCAGAAGGATATCACAGATCCGTCCCGCTGCATCATCAACGGACAGCTCCCGCGCGGCCAGCTCCATAGCACCAAGATTTTCCGGAGACTTCAGCAATCCCCCGATCAATTGCGCCAGTTTCGCCCCCTCCAATTCGCACTCCGGCGCCAGGAGAGCCGCCCCCGCCTGCTCGAAACACCGCGCATTGTAGGTTTGATGATCGTCAGCGGCATGAGGATAGGGCACCAGAATCGAAGGCCGTCCGAGGTAAGCCAGCTCCGTGAGGCTGGCACCTCCCGCCCGGCTGACCACAAGGTCACTGGCGGCGTAGGCCGCCGGCATGTCATCGCAGAAACCGCGGACCACATGGCCACTCCTCCCCGCTATCAGTTCCTTCACCCGCTGCTCGTCGTCCCGACCCGCCACCTGTAACCACTGCACTCCGTCTCCAAGGATCTCCGCCGCCTCAGCCACCAGAGTGTTCAGACCCCGCGCACCCTGGCTGCCCCCAAAGGCGAACACCACCGGTCGATCGACGGACAGCCCAAGACCTTCCCGCGCTTCAGCTCTGGAGGGCAGGTTCTCAAACTCGCGGCGCACAGGGGTTCCGGTGACCTCCACTTCGCCTTCCGGAAAGTAGGCCCGTGCCGCCTCCAGTCCCACCAGAATCTTACTGCACCACCTCGCCCCCATCCGGTTCGATTTCCCAGGGAGGGCATTGGAATCGTGCAGGGCGGTGACCAACCCCATCTTCTTTCCGGCATAGACGGGCGGTAGTGATGTAAATCCTCCCATCCCGAGGACCACCTCGACGCGTTGCTCCCTGAGGAGCCCCTTGGACTGGCGAATCGTTCTCCAGAGACGCCAGAGAAAGGGCAGCATCTTCGGAGAGAGCGTCGGCGGTTTCGCGATGGCCTCAACGGTTCTGAAGTCCAGCGTGCCATACTTGGCGGAGGCGTCGGCATCCACCCTCTTTCGTGAGATGAGGAGAAGCGGACGGTGCCCACGACGCTTCAGTTCCTCCGCTACCGCAATGCCGGGAAAGAGATGTCCGCCGGTCCCTCCACAGGCAATGACGACGGAAAGTTTCTGGGGCACGGAAATTGAAACTTTAGACCTTGGACTTAACTGGAGAGCCGGATCAGGGACTTTGCCTCGCTAGATCTTTAGTGCGAGCTGCCTCTCCTTGATGACGGGCATCTCGGCACATTCGGCGTAGAACGCCCGACGGTGCAGACTGACAAGCAAGCCCACCGCCGCAAGTGTAAAGACCAGATTGGTGCCCCCGTAGCTGACAAAAGGCAGTGGGAGCCCGGTATTGGGCAGAACACTGGTGACAACTCCGATGTTCATCAGGGCCGGCAGGGTAATTGCCGCCGTGAGCCCAAGCCCCAGCAGCTTGCCGAACCGATCGGATGAATGCAGCGCAATCGAGATTCCTGATGTACTGATCAGAACAAAGCAGAAAACGATTCCCAGGGTGCAGAGGAGCCCTAGTTCCTCACCCGCCACCGGGAAGATGAAGTCGGTATGAGCCTCCGGCAGGTAGCCGTGCTTCTCGGCACCATTACCCAGACCCGCCCCCAGAAGTCCGCCCGATGCCAGAGCGAGCTTGGCCCGGTACTGCTGGTAGCCCGCCTTGCGCTGAACTTCCGGATCATCAAGATTCAGTAGCGCTTCAAATTTCATACGTCGATAGGGATCACTCTCCACTGCCTTGTAGAGCCCCAGAATCCCAACCACCGCAACCAGACTCAATAGTGACACCCGGGTCCCCGCCGTAAACATCACGAGGAAACCCGCTCCGCCCAGGGCCACCGCGGTCCCCATGTCTTTCTCAAAGAAGATGAGCACTACCGGGATTCCCAGCAACAGACCGGGCAGCACAAAGCCCCGCAGGAACGACCTGGCTTCCGCCTGGTGCTGCGCAAACCACGCCGCCAGAGCGATGATCACTACCAGCTTGGCCACCTCGGATGGCTGGAAGCGTCCGATCACGGGCGCCCAGATCCAGCGCGCTTCACCCTTCACCTCAACCTGCACCCCCGGCACATAACAGAGCGTCAGGAGCACGCACCCTGCGATCAGGAGTGGCATCCACATCTTTCGCAGAATCCGGTAATCAATACATCCAGCCACCAGGGCCGCAATGAGCCCTACCCCGGCAAAGATCCCCTGCCGCTTGACGAGCAGATAGGGATCATCGTCCACCCCGTATACCCAGGCACTGGTGCTCGCGAGCATGATGAGCCCCAACGCTACCAGAACGGCAACGGAGATACAGAGGATGATGGCAGCGCGGCGACCCATGGCGACAGGTTGGCGTCAGTTCTTCCCTCAGCGGGTCGGAATGCGGAGTTTCATGTTCACCTGCAGTCTGCGTGCATCCTTGATTTCATTGGCTTCCAGAAGCGCCTGAACCGAGACCTCATGCTGCTGTGCAATCCTCCAAGCGGTATCGCCGCTCTTTACAGCATAGATTCTGGTTGAGGAACCCTGCTCACGGGTGAGGTCTCCGGCCTGCAGCTGGGAGGACGGCACCACTTGATCCCGGCGCACCCTGATCGTCGAGGAGGCGGCCCCTCCCCCCGCTGACTGGGTCACACTCGGCTTCACCACCGCGGCCACCTGGTTGACCGGCGCAACTGATGGTTCAGAAGCATCGGGAACGGGATCCGGATTACCGGATGCAGCCTCCACCATGGGCACAATCCTGTTGATGGGAATGCGCAGGATGGCACCGGGATCCAGTCCCTTGCCATTGTTGAGATCGCGCAACTCCTGCACATCAACACTCTTCAAGCGGGCGATGCGATCATAGGTATCGCCCGTCGAGACAAAGTAGAAGGCCTCGCCGCCCTTGGCGGCGGTCGCCGGTTCCTTGTTCTGTGTTCCGAAAGCCGACGTCGCATTTTTCGATCCACTGTCCGTGGCTACGACGTCATCGTCCGTCACCCGGTTGTGAATGAAGATGGCGGCAATTGCGGCCACATGAAGGACGAGGATCACCAGAAGGGCTCTTGCCACGCCGAGATTGGGAACTTCAGAGGCCAGGTCGGCACTGGCAGCGACCCGTTGCTTTTTCCGTCGGCGAATCTTGGAATGGAACACAAACAGGCTTCTTCCGCCTGCCGGAAGTCTTTTTTTCTGAAACGATTGTCTTTTCATCTGGGGTGTTTGTTATCGGTTGAATTACGGACCTCACTTGAGGGCCTGCACAGTAGCCCGGAACGAGTCACCGCGTTCCTCATAGCCGGAAAACATGTCAAAGGAGGAAGTGCCGGGAGAAAAGAGAATCGTGCTTCCGTGGGGGGCCGCATGCCGTGCGATGCCCACTGCTTCCTCCAGGCTCTCCGCAACCCGGGTGGTCACCGCCTGCGAAAAGATGGCAGCCAATCGATCCCGGATCTCGCCAAACACTACAGCCGTCTCCACTGACTTTTCCAGGTGAGGCAGGAGCGGCTCGTAGTCCAGTCCTTTCTCTTTTCCGCCAGCAATGAGAATAGTGGGGCGATCCTGGGAGAGGAGGGCGGCTTCCAGAGCATGCAGATTGGTCGCTTTGGAGTCATTGATGTACTCCACCCCATCGAGGGTTCGGATCAGTTCGCAACGGTGCAACGGAGGGGCATACCCGGCCAGCGCTTCCGACGCCGCTTCACGTGAAACCCCCAGGGCCTGTACAGCCGCCACCGCAGCCATCACATTCTCGGCATTGTGAACGCCCCGCAGACGGGTTGGATAAAGGTTCAGGACCGTGCTTCTGTCCGAAACGATGGAAGTCCCCTGCAATTCATAATCGCCACCAGTCTCCGTACCGGAGAAACTGACGCGTCGCGCGACAAGGTCTCCCACTTCTTCCCCCAGACGCACCACTGCGGTATCCCCGGATCGCTGGTTCTCGAAGATGCGCCGCTTGGCCGCATGATATTCTTCAACGCTCCGATAGCGATCCATGTGATCGGGAGAAAAATTGAGCCAGATCGCCACATCGGGACGAAAGGTCTCAATGGTCTCGAGTTGGAAGGAGGACAGTTCCAGGGAGACCGCCTCCGGGTGGTCGCTCCCGAGAACAACGTCGGCAAACGGGCGGCCGTAATTGCCACATGCTTCACAGCTCATCCCTTCGGCCCTTACCAAGTGCTGCACCAATTCGGTGGTGGTGGTCTTCCCGTTGGTGCCCGTGATGCCCACCACGCGCCCTTCATAAAAACGCGCGGCCAATTCAGTCTCCCCTATGAATTCTCCGGCGCCCCGGGCAAAGGATTGTGCAAATTCCCCTCCTGTCTCGATCCCAGGACTGATCACTACCAGATCAGCCTCGCAGGCCCGACCTGTCTCCGTGGTCGCCCCGGGATGACGGGCAATCTCTTCCGCCACGCCCGCGAAGGCCTCGGAAGAGGACGAATCGTAGAGAGTGACCATCCCGCCCTGCTGCAACGCCAGCTGTGCGGCAGCCCGACCACTCCGGCCCACCCCCAGGATCGCAACTTTCTGACCAGCGAGATTCATTTCGTCAAAGTATCTTGAGAAGCCCCAGACCCGCCATGGCGAGCACAATGGAAACAATCCAGAATCGGATAATGACCTGACTTTCATGCCAGCCCCGTAACTCAAAATGATGGTGAACGGGAGCCATCGCGAAGATGCGTTTTCCCCGCAACTTGAAGCTGCCTACCTGAAGGATGACGGAGAGAGCTTCTGCCACGAACACTCCACCGATGATGACAAGGAGAAGTTCCTGCCTGACACAGATCGCGGCGGTAGCCAACGCGCCACCGATGGCAAGTGAACCCGTATCCCCCATGAAGACCTTGGCGGGGTGGCAATTCCACCAGAGGAACCCCATCCCGGACCCTACCAGTGCCATAAGAACGACCGTGAGTTCTCCCAGCAAGGGATGGAACGGGATGTGCAGATACTCCAGACCTATCAGGCGTCCTGCCAGATAAGCTATTACGGCGTATGCCAGAGAAACCGTGATGGTGCAACCGGTAGCCAGTCCGTCGAGCCCATCGGTAAGATTCACCGCATTGGAACAACCCGCGATGATGATCATGAAGAAAGGAATGGCAACCCAGGAGAGATTGAGAAAAGGCTTTCGCATTAACGGGAAACTGATCTCGCTGACCTTGAAGGGCTGCACTTTCGATTCGGAGACTTCGGTCCCCGCATCCGTGTCCACCTCATCCAAAACTTCAATAAAGTAACCCTGTCTCTCCTCCATCGCCTTGCTGTCACTAAGTCCGAATCCGGAGACCTCGGGCTTGAAGAAGAGGAAACAGGCCGCCACCCCTCCAATCATAAATTGCCAGAAAAGCTTCTGCCGCGCACTGATGCCCTCTGAGTTCTTACGGACTACCTTGTTGTAGTCATCCATGAATCCCAGCAATCCAAGAGCAAGCATCACACAGCAGGTGACCGCAACGAAGGGATTGAGCGGACGGCCACACAGAAGCACTGCCACGAGGACCGCTCCAAGGATGAGCACCCCTCCCATGGTGGGAGTGCCCGCCTTGTCGCCATGCAATTCCGCCAGCCTGTGCACTTCCTCCGCACTGCGGATGGGTTGACCCACCTTGAGAGAGATGAGTTTGCGGATTACCCTCGGCCCAAAGGCGAGAATGACGAGAAAGGACAGGATGGCAGCGAGCCCCGCCCGAACCGTTATATATTGGAGGATATTGAGGAAGCTGAATGGATCAGCCCAACCCGCCCCGGAAGCACGGGCTTGTTCCCATTGTTCGTAAAGCCAGTAAAACATCAGTTTTCGTTTTCGGGGAAGACCTGGTTCATGACCCGTTCCACGGCTGCCGCACGGCTACCCTTGAAGAGGATCACGTCACCCACCTGCAGCGTCTCCCGTAGCCACCTGGCAGCGTCCTCATACTGGTCAAAGTGCTCCACCTCAGGCGCTCCCCCCTCCCGAGCCCCCTCCGCTATTCCTGCCGCTTCAGCTCCCACGCTAACCACCCGCAGGCTCCGCTGAGCTGCATACGCGCCCACCTGGTGGTGCATCTCTTCAGAAAAGCAGCCCAGCTCTCCCATCGTTCCCAATACAACTGTCCGGACACTGCCATTGCTGGTGGCCAGCCCGGCCACCACACCGATAGCAGCCCGCATCGAGTCCGGGTTGGCATTGTAGGTGTCGTCATACACGGTGATTCCGCCATGATCGAAACACCGCAAGCGCCCGCTGGACAACTGGACGGCCTCCATTCCACAGGCCAGCTCCTCCGGTGTCAATCCGAGCACCCAGCCTGCTCCCGCCGCCAGGAGAGCATTGTTCACCATGTGCTTGCCGGCCACCGCGAGCTGCACGTGGGAACTCTCCTCCCCGTCGATGACAAGATCGAACTCGGAACCAGCTTCCGTAAGTTGCAGTCCTTCGGCTCGAATCACACCACGCCCATTACCCACCGAAACCGAACGTGCATGACTCCGAGCCCCGAAGTAGTTTGCAAACTCGCAGCCAGCGGTTACCAGAAGAGTTCCGACCTCCGGAAGTGAACGCGCAAGGGCTCCCTTCTCCTCCGCAATGGCCTCCCGACTCCCCATGAACTCGATGTGCGCATACCCGATGTTGGTAATAATCCCGATATGCGGCTGCGCGATCTCACACAACGGTGCGATTTCGCCGGAATGGTTCATTCCCATCTCCACCACGAGCACGTCATCGTCATCGTCCGTCTCCAATACGGTCAATGGCAACCCGATGTGATTGTTGAGATTCCCCTTCGTGGCATGGACCTGGTAGCGCTGTCCGATCACGGATAACGTGAAATCCTTTGTGCTGGTCTTGCCATTCGATCCGGTGATGCCGATCACCACCACATCAAGTTTTCCCCGGTACCAATGGGCCAACTTCTGCAACGCCAGGAGGGTGTCGTTCACCTGAATCACCGCACTCCTCCCGGGATCCAGACCATCGGGGAGATCCCGGACCACCAGTCCGGCGGCCCCGGCAGCCACTGCCTGGTCCAGGAAATCGTGCGCATCGAAGTTCTCGCCGGAGAGAGCAAAGAAAAGAGCACCCGGCACCAGACTACGCGTGTCGGTGGACACCCCGGATTCCACCAGTCCGTTTCCTTCTCCCAAGATGAGCTCCCCCCCCATCGCATCGCTCAGTTTCTGGATCGGGTAGGTATTCATGAGCGTTCCTCTCCCCGGGCCTTGCGGCGCGCATCCATGGCCGCACGTGTCTGTTTGCGATCATCGAACGGAATCCGCCCGTCCGCGAATTCCTGGTAATCCTCGTGCCCTTTGCCAGCAATAAGCACCACATCCCCACCCCGGGCCTCCTGCACCGCCGTCTGAATAGCCTCTTCCCTGTTCACAACCCGCTCATAAATTGATCCCGACATACCGAGCTCGATGTCTGCAATGATGCTCTCCGGATCTTCCGAGCGCGGGTTGTCGGAGGTCACCACGCAATAGTCGCTGTGCTGCGAGGCCGCCCTGCCCATGAGAGGGCGCTTGTTGCGATCGCGATCGCCACCGCAACCGAAAACGGTAATGAGACGGCGGGGGTCGAGTTCGCGCAAGGTGCGACATACACTATCGAGAGCGTCAGGCGTGTGCGCGTAATCCACAAAGACCGTAGCTCCATCCACTGATCCTACACACTCCATCCGTCCCGGTACCTGAGGCACACCCGCAAGAGCCGCCACCGCCTCGCGCATGGGCACCCGCAGGGCCGCCGCGGCCCCAAGCGCGGCCAGCGCATTGCACACATTGAACCGACCGATGAGCGGCAGGCGGACGAGATAGGACTTGCCCTTGGCAAACAGCTGGAACTGAACACCCTGGGAAGTCTGCTTCACGTTGCCGGCCCTGAAGTCACAATCCACTCCGAATCCGTAGGTGATCAAATTGATCCGATCGGCGTACTCGCGGACCAGGATTTCCCCGTAAAAGTCGTCGCGATTGACCACGGCCGTGGGTCTTTTCCCGGTCACGTCCTCTGCCACGCTGTCAAAGAGGCGGCGTTTGGAGGTGAAATACCGCTCCATCGTACCGTGATAGTCGAGGTGGTCCTGACTCAGATTGGTGAAGACCGCCACATCGAAGGCAATGGCATCCGCCCGACCCTGCTCCAACCCCTGCGACGACACCTCGAGGACCACTCCCGGGCACCTGTTCTCCCGCATGCGGGCCAGAAGCTCCTGCAGCTTGATGGTACCGGGCGTGGTAAAATTAGCCACCTCCTGTTTCGAACCATCGTCAAAGATCACCGTTCCGATCAGGCCGGCTCGCTGCATTGTCTGTTTCAGGATTTGATGAATGAGAAAGGCCGTGGTGGTCTTGCCGTTCGTCCCGGTCACTCCCGCCACCCGCAGATCGGAGGACGGGTTCCCACACCATACGCTGGACAGAATGCCCAGAGCCTGGCGCGAATCGGGCACCAGCACCCAGCTCACGCCTTCGGGAAGATCTGAATTCGCCGCCGTTTCCGCTACAATGGCGCAGGCTCCCGCTTTCAAGGCCAACTCGATAAACTCATGCCCATCCACGGTGTCGCCTCTTACTGCCACGAAGAGGTCACCGGGTCCCACGTTCCGGCTGTCGTCCTGCAGTCCGGACACCTCGCAATCCGCCGACCCGGCCAAAGCCACCCGGGGCAGAGGATCAATCAGTTCCTGCAGGATCATGGTGAAATTATCTCCCGTTGGAGGCGATGGCCTCCTCCACTGGCTCGGTCGGAGTGAGATTCAGGCAAGCCGCGGCGCGGGCCGCAATACGCTGGAAAACCGGGGCCGCCACCGACCCTCCTCCTACCTTGATCTCCTTCGTAAGGGGATCGTGGATCACTACCACGCAGACGAAGGCGGGATCGTCGCGGGGCATGAATCCGGCAAAAGAGACCGCGTAACGATCCGAAAGATATGCTCCGTCCTTATAGAGCCGTGCGGTCCCCGTCTTTCCGCACACACGATAGCCGGGCACCGCCGCGAATTTACCGGTATTGCCCTTCCCTCGGGGATTCACCACCGTCTCCAGGGCGACGCACATCTTGCGCGCGGTCTTTTCGGACACCGCCCGCTCCACTTCCTCGGGAGGGAACTCCTGCACCACCGTGCCATCGTTTGCGAGAAGAGCCTTTACCAGGCGCGGCTTCATACGCACTCCACCGTTCGCAATAGTCGCGTATGCACATCCAATCTGGAGAGGTGTCACGACCACTCCATAGCCATAGGTAATCCGTGAGAAGTTAATCCCGTTGCCGGGATCGGCAGTCCAGCCTCCCTCTTCCCCGGACAGGGTAATTCCGGTCTTCTGAGTGAACCCGAACCGACGCAGATAATCCATGTAGCGTTTCGTCCCAACCCGCATGCCGATCTTGTAGGCTCCAATGTTACTCGACTTGGCGAGAACCTCCTCAAGGGTGATATTCTCGAAGCTCTTGTAGTCCTTCACGTAGCCCCCCGGAATTCTCATGTATCCTTTGTGACAATACGTCTCCGTCTTTGGACTCATTATGCCCAGATCGAGCGCCGCCGCGGTGGAAATCAGCTTCAAGGTCGAACCTGGTTCGTAGACTCCCTGCACCGCATAATGCATGGCTGACTCGTCCATGTTCTGCCGCAGGTTCAAATCGAAATGTGGTCGACTCGCAATTGCCAGGACGTCACCACTCTTGGGCTCAAGCACGACGACCGCTCCACAGCTGGATTCAAATTTCTGGAGGCCCCAGTCCAACTCCTCTTCCACGATGGTCTGAATATTCAGATCGAGAGAGAGCCTGGCATCGAAACCAGATCGGGGCGGCTTGAGCACCCCGCCACCGGTGAGCAGAACCAGTCCCGACTGATCTTTCCTCGTGATCTGATAACCATCGTGACCCCGCAGATGGGGGCCCAGTTCACGCTCCAACCCGCACTGCCCCACCCCCTCGTGATTCACGTAGCCGGTGGTGTGGGTGGCCATGTTCGAGGTGCTGTACCACCGCTTCACGCTCTTTTCGAAGCGGAACCCGTAAATGAAGTTGTCCTCCAGCGCTTCCTGGATCTCGTCTGCCTCATCCTCCCTCAGGTCCTTCGCAATGGTGACATACTCCAGTTTGACCCTGAGTTTCTCCTCCAGCTCTCCGGGATCGATGCCGATGGCGCGCGCCGCGATCGGTATCATGTGCTCGACATAGCGATCGAGAAGCTCCCCCAGGGGCAACTCCTCACGTATTCGACGGGTGCGACGTTTCAGGGATCGACGACGCTCCTGCTCCGTCCCCTCGATCCATTCTCTGGTGTTCACGAGTTCGGCGAAGGCCACGCCCCTCGCCGCCACCTCTGGATCACGCAAGTGAATCTTATCTGCAACCACGGTGGTGACCGGCAGATTCCGCGCCATGATGCGGTCGTTCCGATCCACGATGTAGCCGAACTTTCCCGGAATGACTTCCTTGTCCGTCCGATTACGGGCCGCCTTGGGCGCCGACGTATCGCGATCAATCCATTGAAGGTAGATGAGCCGCGCCGAAAGACCACTGAACCCGGTCACAAGAACCAGGCAAACCAACAGGGCGCGGGAATGAACAGCAGATTTCACAGGGATCAGGGCCCCCCAGCCGCAACGGAAACGGTGGTGGGAATTACTGAGATCGAAGGCGAATCTTGATCGGGAACAGTTGCCGTAACCTTGCCACTCCCGCTCCGCGACACCGGGATTTCCTCTACGACTCCTACCGGAATCCGACGAAGGTCAGAAGACATCTCATTGAGCCGGTCATTAATCAGAATCGGATTGAGTTGGTCATCGAGCCGCACTTCAAGCGTCGTGATATCCAGCTTGTGCTGGGAAATTCGTTCCTCCATTCCCTGGATTTCCCGTGCTACGTTTATCTGACGGTTCTTGACATAAGCGTGAAAAACACCCGCTGCCGCCAACATCACCGCGGCCACTATCAGGAACACGATCGTCCCGAATCCCAGATGCGGTTTTACTTTCCGTCTGCGGTTCACTGCTCGCCCACCTTCCTTTTTTCCGCCACTCGTAACTTGGCGCTGCGCGCCCTGGGATTCCCTCCGACCTCGGGAGCGGCGGGCGTCACGGGTTTGCGGGTGATCACCCGCAGACAGCAGTCCGGATTCGGACGCGGTGCAGGCCACTCGGGCCGGTCAAGTTCGCGCACGCTGCGGGACCTGAAGAACCGTTTGACCATGCGATCCTCCAGACTGTGGAAGGTGATCACCGCCATGCGTCCTCCGGGCTTCAGCAACTCCGGGGCCGATTCCAAGGCTGATTCCAGGGCCTCCATTTCGCGATTCACCGTCATCCTCAGAGCTTGAAAAACCCGCGTCGCCGGATGGATGCGCCCCTTGCGGCCTACAACTCCCGCAACGCAGTCAGCAAGGTCGAGGGTATCACTGAACCGCTTGGTGACACGGCGGCGCACGATTGCTCCGGCTACTGCTCTGGACCTCCGCTCTTCACCCAGATCGTGAAAGATCCGGGCCAAATCAGCTTCATTCCATTCATTCACCAATTCCGCCGCCGTGAGGCTTTCTCCGGGATCCATCCGCATGTCGAGGCTCCCCCCGGATCGCAGCGAAAACCCCCGATCGGCAGAATCAAGCTGGTGGGACGACACTCCCAGATCGAGCAGAATCCCGTCCACTCCGTCAGGGGCGAGCTCTCTTCCAGCGGCAAGAAGGTTCGAGAAATTCTGCTGCTGCAACATGGCCGCCTCGCCATATTGGCTCAAGCGGGCTCCGGCGTGGGCGAGGGCTTCCGGGTCACGGTCAAAGCCTATCAACCGAGCACCCCTCTCCAGGATCGCAGCCGCATGCCCGGCTCCTCCCAGTGTCGCATCAACAATCGTCATCCCTGCCCCCGGAGCAAGGTAATGAATCACCTCTTCCATCAGGACTGGAACATGGTGGAAGGCACGCGGTCCTTCACTGCTCTCCGTCTTCCCTTCTCCCCGCGTCGCATGGAAAGGGATCCCCAACCCCGGCACCGTCAACAAAGTTGTTGAACAGTCCGCTAGGCACCACGCCATCGACGGAACCGGGGTTGGAGAAGGCAGGAACATCAGCAGTTTGTCAGTCTAGTTCGAGGTAAAGGTTCAAGAGAAGTCCACCGATTCGTAGAGGTCACCGAGCAGGGATTCTTCGGCCGCCTGCATTGCGTCGTGATCACGCGGACTCACAATGTCGAAATTCGTGCCGCGCCCGGAGAGGTGCACAGCCCCGCCGGCCTCCAATCCATGCTCTTCAGCCAGTTTCTTCGGGATGAGCACCTTGCCCTGGTCGTTGATGGCCACCTGGGTGTTGCGGGAATAGAGCAATCCCTTGCGCTGACTCTTGATTCCGGCCTGAAGATCAGATCCGTCGATCGAGTCAATCATGGCCTCAAAGGCCTCATCGGTGAGCGCCTTGAGCACGGGTATCTTGTAGGTCTGCCACTTCAAAAGTCGCAGGGGCAGCGCCTCGCCCCTCCCCGGACGCCATTCCGACGGTACTGAAACGCGAAATTTTGCGTCCAGTTTGAAGTTATATACTCCCTCGAAACTATTGATTGGGACACCCACCGAGCACTTTGCTGTAAATTAGTGCACTTTAGTACACCTGAGAGCACTAGTCGGTCAATCTAAAATCTTTCCATAAGCCCCCTAAAGCCGCTTTTTTTCTGCGGGATAAATTTTCAAAAAATCTGGAGGAGGCTCATTTTCTCTGTGAGTTTTTAATATTTTGTCGCTCCGGGCCTCTCTCTACCCTGTAAAGATCGTAAAATCGTTAATCATGTAAGATTTCTAGCTCGTGGTGTACCAAAGTGCGCTCAACTTGTCCCCTCCCATGGGAGCAGCTTGGTACAGTCGCTCGCCTGTTCGCAGGTGGGGCAATTCCACCACCCTGAGCCCGTAAGATCCAATGCTCCTCCGGTCCGATGAATCAGAGGAGCTACTTCACCTTGATCACAAGTCGGGCGTCCTTTTCATCGACCTTTGTCGGCTCCGGGAACCAGTTTACGAAAAACCCGTGGATGAGGCGCTTCTGCTGAACGAACTCAAGAAGACCGAAATCCGGATTGGCCGTCGTTAGTTGAAACTCGTGGCCACCATAGCGGTCGGATTCCAGCTCAAAGGCCCGGGCCCCCTTGGGACACTCTTCAGTCAAAACAGTGTCGTAGTCTTCAAATTTGATACGCCTTGCCCTTCGTGCTCCCGCGGGAAAAACAGAAATTCTGGTATCTTCCAGCTTGGACTCGGTTTCCTTCTCCTCCAGGTCCTCATCCTGAATGTGCCTGAAAAGATCGCCTACGAGGACCTTCACTCCCGCCCGCAAGTCACCCTTGCTTTCTCCCTTCTCGAGAATCTTCGTAAAAATCTCCACTCCGCTCTTGCTGAAAACGTGGGTGATCCTGACCTTGATTCCTCCGGTAAAGGTGGCGGTAAAACTGACCGGCTTCCGCATCGGAGGCTCCGCGGTCTCCTTCGCGAAGTCTTCGAATCCATCCCCCACAATCCTGCGATAGGCCCAACGGGTCTTTCCTCCTTTGCCTTTGACCTGCTCCCCCACCGTATAATAGATCTTCAAACTACAACCACCGACAGTCAGTCGCTCCCGGTTCTTCTCAAAGAACAACTCCGCGTCCCCGTCGCCACCAATAAGAAACTCAAAGTCCCTGGAATCCGAAAAGGCCAACCAGCACCCCAGGAAAGGTTTGTCCAGTGCCGCAGGGAGTTCCTCGGCCTCCGCCCAGGAGAATATGCCGAGAGCTGCACCGACAGCCGAGAGGACACGTTTCACGGTAAAGCGGTAGCAACAGCCCAGGCTTTTCACCAGCACAATTCTGGGCTTAGCTGGAGCCCCGATGACGACCGAGGAACTCGATCAATCCGCTCAAGCCGGCAATGCTCCTCCCGGGGAGCTCTCCGTCGAACTCCGCACGCTCTGGTTGGCCCGGGCCGAGCGCTGGAACGACGCCCACGACCTCTGCTCCGGTATTCCAGATCCCGATGGAGCCTTGATTCACGCTCACCTTCATCGCGAGGAAGGCGACCTTTCCAACGCCCGCTACTGGTACAACCGTGCTGGACGCACCGAACCTGCTCCTTCGGTCACCCTCGATGAGGAATGGCGGGAACTGGTCACCCATTTCCTTGTCCGAGGATAACGCCCTTCTGGTTTAGCAATGCCCGATAAGAACGTACGCCGTGCCGCCGTTTCGGCCCTGCGTGCATGGTCCAAGGGCCATGTCTATGCCACTTCCCTGGTCGACCGCCACGCGCGGCGCAACCACCTCTCACCCTCGGACCGGGCGCTCCTCAACAGCATCCTGCTCGGCGTACTGCGCAACCGAAGCCTGCTCGATCACTGGATCGGCACGCTGCGCAAGGGGAAACTGGATCATGAAACGCGTGACATCCTGCGGGTCGGAGTATGCCAGCTCCTGCTTCTGGAAATTCCGGATCACGCGGCAGTAAACGAAACGGTGTCCTGCGCCCGCAAACCCGTGCGGGGATTGATCAATGCAGTCCTTCGCCGAGCGGTGGCGGCGCGAAAAACACTCTTCTCCGAGCGCGAGGAGCTCCCCCCTGCCACCAGGTTCTCCCATCCCGGGTGGCTCTGCAAACGCTGGAAAACACAGTTCGGCAGGGAGGCCGCCGAGGCGCTCATGGCCTGGAACAACCAGCCAGCTCCCGTCATTGTCAGGCTCAATCCCCTGGCTCCCTCCTCCCTCGACCCCGATCAGGAAGACACTCTCACTCCTGTCGGGATCGATGGTTACTACGAACTGAAGGGCCTGCTCCCCTCATCATGGACAGAAGAAGGTCTGGTCTACGTGCAGGACCCCTCTACCAGGCTGGCGGTAGAACTTCTCGCCCCCCAGCCAGGCGAGATCATTCTCGACGCCTGCGCCGCCCCCGGCGGGAAATCTTCCCTCATCGCGTCCGCCATGAAAAACAACGGTGTATTGCTCTGCACCGACGCAAACGAAAAGCGTCTCCCCCGACTCATCGAAAACTTGAAACAACAACATCTCAGCATTGCAGGAACGGAAGTGTTTGACTGGACCATGGAGGCCCCGGTCGACTGGCATGGCCGTTTCGACCGCATCCTTCTCGATGTTCCCTGCTCCAATACCGGCGTGCTACGCCGTCGCGTTGACGCCCGTTGGCGGCTCAGGTCCGAACAAATCGCCGATCTTGGAGACGTCCAGCAACGCATTCTTGAGAACGCCCTGCCCTGTCTCAAACCGGGAGGCCGTTTGCTCTACTCTACCTGTGCCCTTGAGCCTGCAGAGAACGAAGAGCAGGTTGAGGCATTCCAGTCCGCCCATCCGGAAATCGAACTACTCGATTCCCGGCAGTCTCTGCCATTCCGGGACGGATTCGATGGTTCCTACGCCGCCCTTCTCGCCTTACGTAGCAGGCCCTGACGGGATTCCGGTGCCGGAAAATCCTCCTGAATTTCGCCTCCCTATTTTACGCTCCCCATCCTAGGGTTCGGACGTGCGCAATATTCTCAGCCTCCTTCTGGCCCTGATTATCCTGCTCTCAACTTTCCTCTTCGGGTGTTTCTACATAAACATCAGCAGAGAGGCGAAGTTTGAACGTGCGGACAAGACAGAGGAGAAGCCCGCCGAGGAGTAAGTCCCTGAGGCAGTCGCGGCCTCTGCCATTGGACGTCTTGGGCAAATAGCAGTTGCTCAAAAAAAAGACGCCCCGGAGCACGAACCCCGGGGCGCTTGCATGGGAGCCTGGAAATCAGTCGTCGGTCAGGGAAAATGACTCCTCCTTCTCAGGCGGGGGCACATCGTCCTTGGGTTTGTCGCGGTCCCGGTTGCGTCCGCCACGGTCTCCGCCACGGTCTCCGCCACGGTCTCCGCCACGGTCGCGTCCACCACCACCTCGGCGTCCGCCGCCACCACCACCACCACCACCACGACGATCGCGATCATCACTGTCATCAGTGTCGCCACGCGCTTCGCGTATCGCAGCGCGCATGCTCATCTTGACGCGGCCTTTTTCATCCACGCCGATGCACTTGGCAGTCACCACGTCCCCGGTCTTTACCACATCTTCCGTCTTTTCGACCCGGCCTTCGGCCAACTCCGAAATGTGGATCAGACCGTCCTTGCCGGGAAGCACTTCCATGAAGGCACCAAAGGCCATCGTATTTGCAATCTTGCCAGTGTAGATCGCTCCGACCTCTACCTCGGCAAACATGTCCTCGATCATCTTCTTGGCGCACTCCAGCGACTCTGCCTTGGCGGCGTAAATATGCACCGTCCCGTCATCCTCGATATTGATCTCGGCTCCCGACTCGGCCTGGATGCCCTTGATGTGCTTTCCACCAGGACCGATCAGTTCCCCGATCCGATCGGGATCAATTTTCACGGTCTCGATCCGCGGAGCGTGCTCGCTGAGTTGGCCGACCTCGGAAATTGCCTCGGTCATGGCTTCCTGCACCTTGGTGCGGCCTTCCTTGGCCATATGCACCGCGGTCTCGAAGATATCCATAGGGACTCCCCGCAACTTCAAGTCGAGCTGGAACCCAGTGATTCCTTCACTGGTTCCACAGAGTTTCCAGTCCATGTCGCCGTAGAAGTCTTCGCTACCGATGATATCCATGAGCAGTTTGTGCTCCTTCAAATTCCCATCATCGTCGAAATCCGTCACGAGACCGACCGAGATCCCACTTACGGGACGCTTCAGCGGCACCCCGGCCTGCAGGAGGGACATCGTCCCGGAACACACGGTGGCCATCGAGGACGAGCCATTCGATTCGAGCACTTCCGATGTAACACGGATCGCATAGGGAAACTCTTCCACGTCGGGAATGACCGCCGCAAGGGAACGCTCGCAAAGAGCCCCGTGCCCGATCTCACGCCGGTTCAAACCACCAAAACGACCCGACTCACCCACCGAGAATGGTGGGAAGGAGTAGTGTAGAATGAAACGCTTGCTGTCATCGCCACCCGCATAGTTGTCGTAAAACTGCTTTTCATCGGACGGAGCGAGAGTGGTAACGGCCAAGGCCTGCGTCTCTCCTCGTGCGAAGAGGCCCGAGCCGTGCACCCGGGGAAGAAGACCAGCTTCCGCCGTCAAGGGGCGAAGATCACCCACTTGTCGGCCATCGGCCCGCAGTCCCTTCTCGAGGATGCTGATACGGAACGCTTTTTTCTGGATATGTTCGAAGGCCTGCTCGATCGCAAAATCCGATATTTCAGGATCCGCTTCCTTGAGAGCTGCTTCCACTTCATCGCGCAGAGCACCGACCGCCTTGGCTCGCTCCACCTTACTGGGCTTGTAGATGGCATCCTCGATGCGATCCCCCGCCACGCGGTAGCCGATCTCAAGATGCTCGTCCTTGGCCACCGTTACGGTGTAGTCACGCTTTTCCTTGCCACACTGGGTCACCAGTTCCTCCTGAGCTTCCACCAGCTTGGTAACGTGTCCCTGGGCGAATCGCAGGGCATCCACGAAGTCCGCTTCCGGGATCTCGTCAGCGGCGCCTTCGATCATGACCACGTCGGTCTTATTCCCAACGTATACCAGATCGAGATCACTCTCGGCCCGCTGCTCAAATGTCGGGTTGACGACGAATTCGCCTTCCACCCGGCCAACGCGCACGGCCCCGATCGGCCCTGCAAAGGGAATATCTGAAATGGCTAAAGCGGCCGAGGCGCCATTCATGGCCACGATGTCCGCGTCGTTCTCGCCATCTGCGGCAAAGAGAAGCGCCACGATCTGCGTGTCATAAAGATAGCCCTTCGGGAAAAGCGGCCGCAGGGGGCGATCGGTCATCCGGCAGGTCAGGATCTCCTTCTCAGTAGGCCGGCCCTCCCGTTTGAAGTAGCCACCAGGGAAAACGCCAGCCGCGGCCGCGCGCTCCTTGTACTCGACCGACATGGGAAACCATGTCTGCCCTTCGCGAACCTTGGTTTGCGAAACTGCAGTCACCAGGACCACTGTATCGCCGCAGCGGACTGTCACCGCTCCGTCTGCTAGTTTTGCCAATTTGCCCGTCTCGATAACAATCGGGGTCTGACCGACATCGGCCGTAACTGTATGTGTACTCATCTTTCGTTTGCTGTATTACATCACGTCGTGTTCTCCCCATGGAGAGCACAACTCTAGGTTATGAAGCTGGTCTTCCGTTCTGGAAACGATTCCAGGAGGAGGACCAGCGATGGCGTGAGAGACAACCAAAAGGCGAAAACGGCCGACTGCGAGACAAGGCAGCCGAACGAGCTATCGACGCAATCCGAGCCCTGCAACGATCTTCTTGTAACGCTCCTCGTTATCCCTGCTCAGGAAATCGAGGAGTTTCCGCCGACGTGCCACGAGGGTCAGTAGTCCGCGTCGCGAGGAGAAATCCTTGCGATGAGTTCCAAGGTGTTCGGTGAGGTGCTTGATACGCTGGGTTAGCAGCGCCACCTGATAGTCCGCACTTCCCGTATCATTGTCGTGAAGGCGGTATTCGGTCGGATCAGTTGTCGATTCACTCATTGCTTTCGCACGCTTCAGGCTAGTGGGAAACCGGCCTGCCCTTTCTGCGGGGGGCGGAAGAAGAACAGAATTTGCAGGGAATGCAATACTTATACACAGGATTTCAGGCCCAATTTGTGCTTCTTAATCCCCAAACGACGCCATCCAGGGTCGTAAAGCCCTTCCCCTTCCTCCACCCAGCAGGGCGCAGGGAAACCTTCAAACTCTGGCCACCTCCCCGGGCGGATGGGAGGCGATGAATGCCACCACCTCTTCCTCGCTCTCGGTAAGACAGAGATAGTCCTCATATCCCTTGCTCTCCGCCTGACGGCTCAGACAGTCGTAGATAAGTGTATTCTCCCCATAGTGCTCCCTGCCGATAAACACCATCGGACTGACGACACCATAGGTCGCGTAGTGATTCTGAGTCGCGTCCTGGAAAACCTCCTGGGTGGTTCCCGCACTCCCGGGCGCGAAAATGATCCCGTGCAGGGCGATCGCAAGCAGGCCATCCTCCCGCAGGCTGTTGGAGAAGTACTTTGCGATATGGACCGAGAAGAGATTGCTCGGTTCGTGTCCGTAGAACCACGTGGGCACTGCCAGACTGGATCGCCCGTGACGGAACATGTCGAGCACCTCCTGCGCGCACTGCATGTATCCCTCGTCGGTGTAGACCGGGGCATGACTGAGTGTCGCGAGTGCTCCCTCCAGGTCCTCATCGCTGACTTCCGCCAGAAAGGCTCCCATATTCGCGGCCTCCATGATCCCGGGGCCGCCCCCGGTCGCGATGAAATATCCGGCCCGGGTGAGGTCCTGGGCGATGCGGGCCACCTTCTTGTAATACGGATCGGTGCGCGGCGTCTTGTGGCCGCCCATTATTCCCACCACCTTCTTGATCCCATCACCCTCGATCCGCCCCTCTAACAAATCACGCAGGGCATCATCGATGGCATGGTCGTGCAGGCGCTGCGAGAGGGCCTCCAGCACCCCGGGATTTTCACGACCATGAGCTAGAAAGTGTTCGTAGATCAACTTGTCCGTGCTTTTGTCCACGTCCGGCGTCCACCCGTCCATCAACTCGGCGCGCGAATAGAGTCGAGGCCTGAAAGGACTATAAGGCAAATCAGGAAAAACCGGGATCACAGTTGCGCCCCGTGCGATGAGAAACTCGACGGTAACTCTCTCGGGAAAACGGCACCCCAGAAAAACAGTCTCTTCACACCGGAGGGCCTTCCAGTCGAGATCTGCTTCCCGCAAATCCAACCCCTGCACCACCGCATGACTGAGTTGCCCACCCTGCCTGCAGAGTGCCAGCATCGAGTCGAGTTCCCTGACGTAAGATCGATTCATGACGGATCTCCGATCATCTTCTCCTTCAACACTCCAACAAAGGGCAAATTGCGATAGAGGCCCCGGAAGTCCAAGCCATAACCAACCACGAATTCATCCCCGATGTGAAACCCCACGTGATCAGCCTCCACTTCTGCAGCCCGCTCCTTGTCCTTGCTGAGCAGGACACAGGACTTGACCATCCCGGCCCCCTGCTCACGCAGTTTCTGTCCAACCGCTGCAAGGGTGCGCCCCGTGTCGAGAATATCGTCGATCAACAGAACCGAGCGTCCCCCTACCGGAGGCAGTTTCGCATCCAGAAAATCCACCTGCCCTGAACTCTCCGTTGCCCCATGGTAGCTTGCCACGTTGATACATTCAATCTCAAGCGGAATGGGCATGCGCCGCAGGAGGTCAGCGGTAAAAACCAGCGCTCCCTTCATGATCACCACCACTACGAACTTGCGACCGCAGAACTCCTCCAGGATGTGCTCCGCCAGCACATCGATCCGCTTTTCGATCACATCCTCGTCAATAAGGACTTTTTCAATATCGTCGTGCACGGGCCCATCTAAGCACCTGCTTTGCGCTTCTGGAACTCAAAGCATTGGAATAAACTTCCGTGTGACTCCTCCCGGAATCAACACCAGAGCTCCCTCTGTAACATGACGTTGAATTCACCGCGAAACCTGATCGTTCTCGCCCTGACTACCGGAACAATGCTTGCGGGATCACTGGGCGGGGTGTTCGCGAAATTCAGCACTTGGGCAAAGAATCTCCTCGTCCCCTTCCTGGAGCACATTGAACAACTCGATCCTTTCCTCACCGCGGTCACTTTTTCCGGATTCTACATCGCCGCCACCGTCCTCTTCGTCCCGGGACTCCTTATCACGATGGCAGCCGGTGTTCTCTTCGGACCATTCACTGGAACCGTGATCGTCTCTCTCGCTTCCGTGACAGGGGCTTCGCTTGCCTTTCTCATCGGGCGTTATCTTGCCCGCGGATGGATCACCGGAAAGATGGCGGACTCCCCGCGCTTCCACTCCATCAACGAGGCCATCGGCAGGAAAGGAGCCATGATTGTCTTCCTCCTGCGTCTCTCTCCCCTCTTTCCCTACAACCTGCTCAACTACGGTCTAGGTCTCACCCGGGTAAAGTTCGGGAGCTACTTCATCGCCTCGTGGGTCGGCATGCTCCCGGGCACCTTCATGTACGTCTACCTCGGTTCCCTCGCGGGCAGCATTGCTTCCCTCGTGTCCGAGACAGGAGACGGAAAGACCTCCTCCCAGTGGACTCTCTACGGTCTCGGCCTCCTCGCCACCCTCATCCTCACGATCCTGGTCACCAGGATTGCCAGGAAAGCACTCCACCGCCAGCTCACCGTCCCGCTGCCACCTGGGGAGTAAACCACAAATTCTGCAGTCCTGATTTCAGTCGTGCATAGGAAATTTTCTCGCCATAACCCTCAAAAAAGTGGCTAGTGAGGCATCCATGAAGAAACAACTTATAATCCTGTCAGCCCTCTGCTTCAACCTCGTGTTCCTGAATTCATGCGGCAAGGAGGACGATCCATCTGCCCAGAATCCACCCGACAAAAAGGAGAGCCCCGGTGGCAGGCCCAAGTTCAGTGCTCCCCCGAAAGAAACTGGTTCCGGGCAAGCCGCCGTAAAACCTGCCCCGGAAAAAGAACCCGCACCGGTTGAGCCAGAGGCCCCGGAGGAAGCAACGGACAACGAGCCCAATACCTCGACTCCTCCGGCTGTTGTCGCCTTCACGACCGAACTCAGGGATAAGGGCATTCTGAAACTCATCAAGAGAATGGAAAACCGGGAAGAAGGGAGAGGCCAGAATCCGTTGGCAATGCTCGACATGTTGCGTGACCTGAACGACCTGAGCGACAAGTTGAAAACTGTCAAAACGGAAGGACTGCCTGCAGACCTCAAGGAACCGGCTGAGCAATTCCGGGACGCAGCCGCCGACATGACCGCTCACCTGGAAGAAATGCCCATTCCCATCGATATTCTGACCGGCGGTCAGGAAGCGGTGGGAGAGTGGTTCTCTGAAAAAGTCGAGGAGGACCCTGGCTTCTTGCTGAGTATGCAGGATTGGGGCCAGACGATGGGAGAACTGGGAGGCGAAATGGAAGAGGCTGGAACAGATATGGAAACCGCCTTTGCCAAGTATGGCATCGATCCTTCAGCAGAATAAAGGCATCCCGATCAGCCAGTTTCCCCAGGTCCTGCAGGTCGACTCCCTGAGAGTCTACCGGTAAGCCATGCAACTTCTGCGACACCTGGGAAGGGTTTCTTCTCACACGAGCGCTCCACCGCAACTCGATCCTGCTCCCGCGGTGCATCCGAAGCAGTGCTCTGCGGTGAGAATTTTCAATTCGGCGAACTCAGTGAGATCGAGCTCCCTCAGGAAGAGTGGCTTCCCGTTACTCAACTGCATGCCCAGTTGCTGATTGAAGTCGCAATCGTACACTTCACCCCGCCAGCCCACGCTGATGGTATTGCGACACATCAATCCCTCCACCGCGGACGGATTGAATGCGTCACGAAGCACGCCCATGTAGTCCTCGAACCCGTTATTGTGCCGCAACCAGGCCGCAAAACGCGCAATCGGAAGATTCGTGATGGTGTATAGCCTGTGGAATTCGATTCCGAAGACTTTGCGTAATTGCTCCTTGTAGGCTGCTTCCAGTTCGGACTGATCGCCCGGAAGGAAGGCTCCGTTGGGATTGTAGACGAGGTGGAGTGGAAGCGAATCCTCCCGGCCGTAGCCGAGGTGGTTGAGCAGTTGCAGGGCCTTGATGCTGGCATCGAAGACTCCCTCCCCCCGTTGTTGTTCCACATTATCGGGTTCGTAGCAGGGCATGGATGCCACAATCTCCACTTCGTGCCCTTGCAGGAACTCTGCCAGATCCTCGTAACCACTCTCCAGAAGAATGGTGAGGTTACAGCGATCCACGACATGCCGGCCACGGTTTTTCACTTCCGTGACGAGGTAACGGAAGTCCGGGATCATTTCCGGAGCGCCACCGGTGAGATCCACCGTTCCGACCTCTGCACCCGGCCCGTCCAGCCATTTGAGAATGCCTTCCACGGTCTCGCGCGTCATGATCTCCCGCCGCTTTGGCCCCGCATCCACATGGCAGTGAATGCAGGTCAGGTTGCAGAGTTTGCCGACATTGATCTGCAACACCTCCGGAAAAATCCTCTGCAGCGACACCCCCTCTTCGTCAAGAACCCTGTCAAACGTATTCACCGACGTTGCAACTTCCCGGGTCTCAACTTCTCCAGCAACATTCTCCATCCCGGCATCACTGCCCGGAGGCTCCCCTTCCTTTTTCATTTCTTCGGTGCGTATCCATCGGAATGGCTTTTTTCCCTGGAGACAATAACGCAAAACAAGGAGAAAATCCTGCAGACTGCGCCGAACCTCTCCTGCTGCAAAACGCCGCGCCGAGGAGATTACAGGAGGAGTGAGGGCACGCAATCGGCCCAGCCTCTTCAACCGTCGGCAGAGATCAAAGTCCTCGAAGGCCACGAGTAGTCTGAATCCCCCCACCCTCTCGAAGGCCTCTCTCCGCACAAAGAGCGCCTGATCGCCCAGAAACCATCCGAGAAGACCACTGCGCAAGGCCGCCAGTCGACATGTCCATCGGAGGAACTTCGACGGCGAGTCAAAGTAGCGCAGGAAGCCACCACCTGCCACGCCCTCGTCCATCATGGATTCACGCAGGCGAACCAGGGAACCAACGGGCAGAGTCATGTCGGCATGAAGAAACAAAAGAATCTCCCCCTGAGCCTTCCCTGCTCCCAGGTTTTGCTGATGGGCCCGGTTGATCCCGGTGGAGTGCATGAGTTTCGCTCCCCCGGGCAGATCGTCTCGCTGGACGGGATCGCAGCAAGAGGCATCCACCACGATCAATTCGTCCCCTTCCTGAAGCTCCAGACGTGATGCCAGTTCGCACACCTCCACCCGGTCTTCATGGACCGGGATGACCACCGAGATCCGCATCTCCAGCAACGCTACGACTGATCCCATCACGGCCGAAGCAATTATTCTCCTGATTTCAGATCCGGGCAGGTATATAGACAACCGAATGAGCAAGCATCGAGCCATCCTGTCCGAACTGCGCGAAAATTACTCCAGAGGCGGTCTGACCGAAGAGGACGCCGCCCTCGCCCCCTTCCCCCAATTTGACAAATGGCTGGACGAGGCAGTGGACGCCGAAGTCGTCGAACCCAACGCGATGACCCTGGCCACTGCCGACGCCGACGGCCGACCCTCCGCCCGCATCGTCCTCCTCAAGGGTCTTGACGAGGGTGGCTTCTGCTTTTTCACAAACTACGGATCACGTAAGGCCCGCGACCTGGAAGCCAATCCCGAGGCTTCTCTCGTCATCCACTGGCGGGAACTCGAGCGACAGGTCATCATCCGTGGAACGGTGAGCAGGACGAGCGAACATGAATCCAGGAACTACTTTCATGACAGGCCACACGGAGCCAAGATCGGCGCCTGGGTTTCGGAAAACCAGACCTCCGTGATTCCTAATCGGGCCCACCTCCAGCAACGCGAAGCGGAGTTGCTGGCCAAGTGGCCCGAGGGCACGGAAGTCCCCCTCCCTCCCTTCTGGGGCGGTTACCGGGTCAACCCTTTTTACATTGAGTTCTGGCAGGGCCGCCCCAACAGGATCCATGACCGACTGTCCTACACCCGGGAAGGTGAGGGATGGAAGATGTCACGGCTCAGCCCCTGAGATTCCCACTCCCCAAACGTCGCTCGCGCACCTTCTCCTGTTGCAGGAATATCGGCAGGAGATTCCCGCGAATGAAATCAAAGGCTCCCTGCAACCCCTCACTCCGGTAGATCCGTCCGATGCCGGCCTCCACCCGGGTCGGATTACCGGTCGCTCGCAGGAATTCATTGGAGGTGAACCGGATGAACTTGTCTCCATCAAGCTCTTCATCCTCCTTCAGGATCCACTCCCGCACAAAAAGCGCAAGGACTGCATCACCTATCCAGGCTTCTTCACGCTCCCGGGTCAACTGTTCTTCGTTGTGCTTCATGGAGAGGAGCTAGGTCGATTCGATGCGGAGTTTCTTTTCCAGTCGCTCCCGCATATCCCGCTCGGATTCCGGATCCCAGTAACCGCTATCCAATTCAATGAAGATTCCCGAATAGGGAAGAGCCGTACTAGTCTTGAACACTAGAACTGTGAATTTGTTGGCGCTATCCTCAAGCAGGAGAGAGAGCGATCGAAATTCCATTTCCCGCACGGGATAACCGCGCAAGGCCCCTTCGATCCTACGTCGATACTGTCCGATCCCGGGCGCGCGATCGTTTGGTATTTCTGCCAGCTCACGTGCCAGGTAAATTCTCGGGCTCACGTTCTGCACACGTTCCAATTCATCAAGCACCTCCTGCAGAACTATCGGAATTTCATCATTGATAAAAATGGTGCGCACCCCGGGGCGGCTGTGGAGCGGAAAGGCGGCATCCCCGATCACGATCCAGTTCCGATAGCCAAGGGCTTGCAGTTCCTGCTTGATTACCCTCGCCCATGAGGGCGACCGCCGGGACTCCTTGTACGCTCTCCCGCGACCCGAACAGCCACTGAATACCGGCCCCAGAACAAAGGCCAGCAGAAGACAACGGCATAGGTGCTTGTTCCTCACGGGAAGAGAAGTCTAATTACTCGTTCGCCTCTGTCAACGGGAGCGCAATCCCTATCTTTCCTCAATTTCTTCACGGAGGACGGCCACATCGATTTTGCCCAGATCTGTCCGGGGCAAACGCTCAACCACGCACACCGGCTCCAGCCGGGAAAATCCGGGCATCCTCTGGTTGAGTATCCGGACGAAATGCCCCACTTCGCCACTTCCCTGTTCAACCACGGGCAGGAGGCGCCAGCCCCGGCGCCCATCGGGCACAGGAAGAACATGTACTTCGCCCTTTTCGAGAAGCGCACGCAGTTCCCCTTCCAAGGCCTGCACGTCAACCAATTCCCCCAGAATCTTGATCCGCCGATCCGCCCGGCCACGCATGGTGAGCTCTGTTCCTCTTAACTCCACCAGATCGCTGCTGGCAAACCAACCCTCCCCATCCTTCTTCCCGTTGCGACACATCTGGCCGTTCTCCCACTGGAGGTAACACTCGAAAAGGGCCTTCCCGCGCAACTGGAGGCATCCATTCTCCCCCACCCGGCACTCCCAGCCCGAGAGGATTGAAAGTGGCGCCACCCGAAAGTCCTGGCTGAGGTTTCCCGGCAAATCGGTAGCCACCTGAGAGGCTGCCTCCGTCATTCCGTAACTTTGAAGGAGAGGCCAACCAAGGTCACGGGCCGCCTGCCCCTCCCTTTCATCCATGCCAGCTCCGCCCACCACCACCGCCCGCAATGAGGACGGAGCTTTCAGTTCGCAGGCAACAAGGTCGTGTACCTGGGTGGGCACCAGTGAAGTAAGAGTGCACTCCTGTTTCTCCAGTTCCTCCGCGAATCGCAGCGGATCCCAACTGCCGGGGAACCGGCGCAGCGCACACCCGGCAACATAAGCCCGGGCCGCCATCCCAAATCCACCCACGTGATATAACGGAAGAGGAACCAGAAGGCGATCATCGGAGGTGACCTGGAGGTGGCGATTCACAGCCTCGGCCGAGGAAAGAAGGGCCGCGCGACGGAAGAGCACCCACTTGGGCAATCCGCAGGACCCGGAGGTGGCAAAGACAACCGCCTCTTCCCCGGCCAGTTTCCTGCCCAGTTCAACCCCCTCCTGCTCAAGGTGGGGCGGAGCCAGAACCCGGCAGTCACCAGACTCCCAGAAAGCCGATCCTCTCAAGTCAGACGCTTCCATGGCAACTTTTCCAACAGGTCATCAAATCCCAATCCGGTCCCACCGGGCGAAGTAAAGCGGGGTTTCGCCGGCCCGAGTCGCTCGGAAAACTCGTTAGGTTCGAAGAGCTCGTGCGTCTGCAGTCCGCAGATGTCCACCGTTGATCCGCTGGATACCAGCTGTCCAGCCCGCCAGGCCGCAAAGCACTGCCCCAGCGGATGATCCATGTTACTGGTAAATACCAACCTCTTGCTTTCCCAGGGACTCGTAGCGACATCACCCCGTGCCGGCTTGAGCACCAGAACGTCTGCGCCTGGAGCCGGCCAGCAAACCCTGCGGTCAAGAGCCAGTTGGAGTCGGGCAACACGCCGGATCTCCTCCCAATCCTCTTCCTTCCAGGGACAGGGATCTTCCAGGAAATCGATCCGCTTCCTTGCGTGATCCGTCATCCCCCGGGCGAATTCGAGAGTCTCATCCCTGGTAAGGACTTCATTGAAGTCGATCCGCCACATCAAATGCGGCCAGTGCCGCGATAACTCATCGATCCGTTCGGCCAATTCCGGAAAGTCGCGACGACCCTTCACTTTCATCACCGAAAACCCCCTGCCAACCGCCTCCGTCACCGTCTCCACGGTGCACTCGGGAAGTGTTGCATGACTTTCCGGAATGTCCTGCTCCGCCTCATCGAGCATCGACTCCCCCCTGTGACGCCAGCGGGCGTCGAGGGTAGACATGCTCACCGCCTCCTTCGCAAGCCCTGACACCACCGCATCATTACGCAGTTCGGCGAGAAGATCTTCCAGTCCCGGATCTCCCAGTTCGGGCCAGGGATGAAGGCATCCAAAACCGTCACCAATACGGATGAGAGCCCCTTCATACTCCGTCCGCCCCGAGACCGCATTGAGCTCCGCCCTGCTCTTCAGGGCGTAACGCCATACATGAATCGGCTCTCGCACGTGAGTAAATCTAGCCTCTCATGTGGAATTCGCACCGCTAAATCGCAACCGCCACGGTGAAGAGAACCGCAAAAAGCACAAGCTGCAGGGCCGCGCCTGCGAGGTAACGATTGTAGTGCCGTCCGGGAGGCGAGGCCTTTACCCCGCATATGCAGGTCACTCCCACCGCAAACCATGGAACGCTGAGCAAAAAGAACCAGCCTGCCCCATAATAATGCCCGCAGAGACTGAGGATCATGGCTAGGATGACAAATCCACCGGCCATTTGCTGGAGCACCCCCGGACCCAGGCGAACTGCCACCGTTTTTTTTCCACTTTCCCGGTCCTCCTTCAAGTCGCGCAGATTGTTGATGGCGATGAGGACCGCACTGAGCAATCCCACCTGCAGGCCCACCACGCCCGCAGGCCAGAGCCATTCTCCAGTCTGGACGTAAAAGGTTCCACCCACTGCCACCATTCCGAAAAAAAGGATCACAAAAAGCTCACCCAATCCGAGGTAAGCCAGCGGAACGGGACCACCGGTATAGCCGTAGGTCAGGTAGAGGGACGGCAATCCAATCGCAATAATGACCCAGCCCCGAGATTGAATGAGGGGCACGGAGGCAAGGCAGGCCAGAAACAGAAAAATGAATGCCCCACCATAGACCGCCCGCCGGGACAACAGACCCCCGGCAATTGCCCGCTGTGGGCCCAGGCGCTCCCGGGTATCCGCTCCTTTCTCGTGATCAATGGCATCGTTGAAAAAATTCGTCGCAATCTGAACGCAAAGAGCGCCAAGCAGGGTGAAGAGGGCAAGAACCCAGTCTAGCCCCCCCACAAATTTCCAGGCTAGGACGCACCCCACCCAAACCGGAACAATGGCGGCCGGCAGGGTCCTGGGACGGGCCGCGAGGAAATAGCTCTTCAGCATCTCTTCCAGTTATGGAAAACGGGGGAACTTTCTGAAATCCGGGGGACGCTTTTCCAGGAAGGCCTCCTTTCCTTCCTGCGCTTCCTCGGTGAGGTAATAGAGCAGAGTGGCGTTGCCGGCAAAATCGAGCAGTCCCATCTGGCCGTCGCAATCCGCGTTAAGAGCCGCCTTGAGGCAGCGCAGTGCCAGGGGCGAGTGCTGCAGGATTTCGCGGCAGCATTGCACAGTGGTCTCCTCCAGTTCCGCAAGCGCCACAACCTCGTTCACGAGCCCCATTTCAAGGGCTTGGGCGGCATCATACTGGCGACACAGGAACCAGATTTCACGCGCCTTCTTCTGTCCCACAATACGCGCGAGATAGCTCGATCCGAGCCCACCGTCGAAACTCCCCACCCTGGGACCGGTCTGCCCGAAGCATGCATTATCCGCCGCGATCGTCAGATCGCACACCACATGCAGAACGTGCCCGCCTCCTATTGCGTAGCCGGCGACCATGGCCACCACCGGTTTTGGCAGGCTCCGGATCTTCTTCTGCAAGTCCAATATGTTGAGCCGGGGAACACCGTCCCCTCCCACATATCCTCCTTCGCCGCGCACTTTCTGATCGCCTCCCGAACAGAAGGCCTTCTCTCCTTCGCCGCAAAGGATCACCACTCCCACTTCCTCATCTTCATGAGCAAGTTCGAAAGCATGCAGAAGCTCCTTCACGGTCAGCGGCCGAAAGGCGTTGCGCACCTCGGGACGGTTGATGGTCACCTTGGCGATCTGTCCGTCTTCGCCCTTTTCATAGCGAATATCTTCAAATTCAGCTGCGGGAGTCCAGTTCACGCCGGGATCATGCCCCCGCCCCGGCGCTCTGCAACCATCGATTGGCGATGTCCAGCAAGTGCTCGACACAGTTTGTAAAATCATCCGGGGCCTCCCAGGGGACACGATGCCCTGCCTCCACGGGGCCAAGATGAAAGGCATTGGGCATGCCCACCCAGAGTTCCTCCGCCAGAACGGTGAATTTGTGGTCCCGGACACCACTCACCCAGACCACGGGCTGTGCCACCTCCTGCAGGAAGGATCTCAGGTCAGCCTGTTTCCCCAGCGTCCATGAAGTAAATCCCCGTGCCACCGCTTCCCTCCTGCTCTCCAGATGACGCCGATCCGCCGGAGATACCATGCACTTTCCCTGCAGGACGGACTGAGACTCCCACTGCTCGAGAAACTCCCCCCAGGGAGCGGTCAGGGCCTTCCCCGCCCACTCCGCGTCAGTCGCCATCCTGAGGAGCCGTTCCCCCTCATCCTGCAACCCAGGATGAGCAGAAACGATCATCGCCCCGCTCCAGGCTTCGCTGTCTTCAAGCAGGGCGTGCAACGCGAGTCGTCCGCCCATGGAGTAACCAACCAGTAACGGCGGATGCTCTTCCCGCCGGGCCTCCTCACAGATTTTCCGTCCGAATTCCTGGAAGCTGCACTCCCCGCCTTCCAGATAACTCCACAGATCAAGGGCCTTCACCTCATGTCCAGATACTGCCATCCCTTCGGCGAGGTGATCCCAATCGGCAGCCATTCCCACTGCCCCATGTAGACACCAGAGGTTCACGCTTCCCAGTTCTCCCAGAATGCTGTGGTTTGTTCTTCGTCCGGACGCAGCTCCAGCACCAACGGCCTCTCTTGAGATTTCACTTCGAAACTTTCTCTCTCCGTGACGATCTGGTGATCCATTCCCCACATTTCAGCCCACGATTCGAACCGCTGCTCGTGCGCATTCGCCATGAGGGCACGTTCTTCTTCTGCCAATCCCTGCAGACGAGGTAACCGCTCGAAGATCCGCCCTCCGTTGTTATTGATCACCACCAGCACTCTTCCCCTTCCATCACCCTGCGAAAGCAGGGCCGGGGCCGCCAGGTCATAAAGCGCCGTGAGATCACCGAATATGCCCCAGGCCTGATCCTGTCCCATCGTAGAACCGAGCCAGGTCGACAATTGGCCGTCGATTCCATTCGCTCCACGGCTGGCCTGCACCTTTCCCACCGGTACATTCATTTGCGCAAAGAGATTCCACTCACGAACAGGCAGGCTATTACCAAGGAAGACACTTTCGCCGGTGGCGGCATAGGTCGAGAGAACTCGCATGAGGCCGGGTTCACTGTCGGGATAACGCTCCAGAAATTCCTCCAGACGACCACGACAACCGGAGGAGGCGGGAAACAGGTCGAGCACATCTCCGATCGACGGTGCCCCGCCCATTCCCTTGAGCACTTCATGCACATTGCCAGTGATCACCCCTGATTCTCTCGCAAGTCCCGAAAATCCTGTCCGTGTGACGGAGAGCACCTCGATTTCAGGCCGGCTCTCCAGGTCGCGCCAGAATCGACCCACTGGAATATCTCCCAGACGCAGAATCTTGCCTGGAGGCTGTTGGCTCAGAAGACGATCGCCATCTGTCAGCACCAGCTTACCAAGGGTCTCGCGCAAACCACTGGTGGCATCGGCTACTACCGGGACACCGAGTTGCTGCAGGAAATAATACGTCTCCTCGCGCTCTTCCGGTTCGAGCCCCCCCAGGAAGACTACCACGCCACGGAAGTCCTCCTTCAGAAATCCGATCAGCTCCGTCACCGGAGGGCGCGGACGCCGCACCGGTTCGAAATCGTGCTCCGGCAACTTCACCGTCGGCACCTCCTCATTCTCCTCCAGGCACACATTAATATGCCATGGACGCAAACCACTCCAGTTCCCGAAAAGGGCAGGCTCTCCTCTTCCATTGAGATCGTCACAACCTTCCACATAGGCCCCAAAGAGCCCCGCCTGTTCGATCGCTTGCGGAGCTCCGCTCCCGCGATAGCTCTCGGGTCGGTCCCCGGTGATTACAATCAGCGGCCGTTCCTGGTAGTGCGCTTCGATCACGGCTGGCAACAGTTCGGCTGCGGCCGTTCCGCTTGTGGTGACCACCGCCACCGGAAGCGACGAGTCACGGACACGTCCCAAAGCAAAAAAGGCCGCACCTCGCTCTTCGAAATGGGTCCATACCTTCGCTCCTCTGCAACGCGCTGCGCCCAGTACAAGGGGCACATTCCGGGCCCCTGCACAGACCACGAATTCTCGCACCCCGCGCACAAGACACGCTTCCAGCGCCTGGGCAGCCCCTCCGCTCATTGAGCTAAAACTAGAAGGCTTTACGAATCCCCTGCAAGCCTGCGATTGGGCTGTCTGACCAGGAGACCTCCAAGTTGTTAACGGAGCTATCTGGCTCGCTCCTCCCCGCACCTGTCATGGTTTCCCGACTGCCGATGCAATCCTTTCGCAACTTATTCACAAGGCCAAGAAACAGGCCCCGCAGAAAGATCCCCTGGAAAATCACAACCGGCCTAGAGTCAACAGTTAACGACTTGATACGATCCTCATCAAAGATTTCACAAGCACCTCTCCCGCCCCCTCAAACCCCGAAAGCGGCGCGGACGGATTCCCGCTTCAAACGCAGTTCCCGCCATTCGTTGACGAGGCGGCTCTCCTCGATCACTCCGCAACCCGAGGGCACTTGCACCTCCTTCCCCCGCCAGGAAATCATGCGGATGGCCACCAAAGCCTCAAAGGCCCCTTCGCGCCAGAGGCCAAAGGGAGAGCCAAACCAGAGCGGGCATCCGAGCCGTTGGCGCCAGCCAATCAACTGCGACAGGGTTTCCACGGTGCGAGGAAGCGGGCCCAGGGCGGGTGTGGGATGGAGAATCCGCACCAGACGGTCAATCGATTCATGTTCGGTCAGCTCGACGTCGATTCCGCTGTGAAAGTGCACGAGCCGGCCAAGGTCCATTATTTCCCGGGGGTGCCGCGTCGTTGCACCCAGATCGGAGAGCTTGGACAAGAGGGTCTGGGCCACGAACTCGTGTTCCCGGATTTCCTTCTCGTCCACCTCGAAAGCCTCACGCTCTTCCAAGCGCGCGGTTCCCGCCAGCGCCATGGTATGAAGAGTCCCGGCATCCAGCTGAAAGAGCAGCTCTGGACTCAGGCCCACCACCCCTTCCTTTCCATCGATCCAGCCATAGGGTCGGAGTGGATCCTCCCCGGCGGCAAGGATCTGGCACAACCCCTCGCAGCTTCCTTCCGCAAGACGTCCTCTCGCTGTCACCACGGGAACCGATTTCTCGATCGATCCTCTTCGAATGGAATCTGAGACCTCGGTAAAGATTTCAGCAAACGGATCAACCTCCGGATCCTCCCACTCGATTTCCGGAAGATCGCTGCTCAGGTGATCCGGAAAAGCCCCCCTCTCAAACTGCTCCACCTTGCATGGAACAAACCAAGGTGCCCGAGAGGACAACGCAAAGTCGTTCCGATAAAAGGCCACGCCATTCTCCGGCGGCCCGGCAAGAGCTTCAAAGGGGCCCTCCCCTACCAGCAATCCGCCATCGGGAGTTCCGAAGACGGCTAGATTCATGACACAACAGGCAGTTCCTGCGCCTACGCTACAGCGTTCGCAATCAAATCACGGAAACTTGCGGCTTCCAGACTCGCACCGCCCACCAAGGCTCCATCAATGTCCCGCTGGGCCATCAATTCGGCAGAATTGCCAGGTTTGACGCTCCCTCCATACTGAATGCGAGTGGCCTTCGCCACTTCCTCTCCAAATTGTTCCTGGATGAGCGTTCGCGCAAAGGCGTGAGCTTCCTGTGCCTGACCAGGGGTGGCTGTCACACCAGTTCCGATGGCCCAGACCGGTTCGTAGGCCACCACCACATCCGCCATATGCTCCACCGTAAGATCGGCCAGCCCACCACTCACCTGGGTGCGCAACACCTCCTCCAGTTTACCGCTTTCGCGTTCCTCCAGGGTCTCACCGATGCAGAAAATAGGACGAATGCCGGCAGCAAGAGCCTTCCGAACCTTGGCGTTGATAAACTGATCGTCCTCTCCATAGATCGAGCGCCGTTCACTGTGGCCCAGGATCACGTAGCCAGCACCCATTTCATTGAGCATGCAGGTGGACACTTCCCCGGTGAAGGCTCCCGCATCCTGGTCCGAAACATTCTGGGAGGAAAGGGACACACCCGAATCTGCCAGCAGGGCGGCGGCAGCCGGGATGGAGACATAGGGAGGAGCGATCACGATGTCGCATTTTTCAGAGAGTTTCTCCGCTCCGGGAAGAAAGGCTTCGATGAACTCCACCGTCTCGGCGGGTCCCTTGTTCATCTTCCAGTTCGCCGCAATAATCAGTTTCCGTTCCATGATGGTTTCATTGTTAGATATCGGTCAGGGCCGCCACACCTGGCAATTCCTTTCCTTCAAGCAGTTCGAGGGAGGCTCCGCCGCCCGTCGAGATGAACGACATGCTGTCGCCCAGATTGTATTTCTTTACTGCGGTCACGGAGTCTCCCCCGCCCACGATGGTCAGGGCTCCCGAATCGGCCACCGCCCGGGCCACCTCCTTCGTCCCTTTCTCGAATGAGTTCAGCTCGAATACCCCCATTGGTCCATTCCAGACGATCGTTCCGGCAGCAGCAATTTCGGCGCAAAACTCCTCGATGGCAAGATCACCAATATCGATTCCCTCCCAGTCATCCCCTACCTCACCACCCTCGGCGTATGGCGCAGTCACCTTCGTCTCCGCCCCTTCCTTGAACTCCCGGGTCGCGCGGGTGTCCGCCGGGAGAAGAATTCTCACTCCCTTAACCTCTGCCTCGGCCAGAATATCGAGAGCCAGTTCCGACTTGTCGGCTTCGAGGAGACTGTTGCCCATCCTGTGGCCCTGGGCGTGCAGAAAGGTATTGGCCATCGCGCCCCCGATGATGAGAGCATCCGCTTTCTCCAGGAGAGCGCTAATAACCTCGATCTTGTCGCTCACCTTGGCCCCTCCCAGAATCACCACGAACGGCCGCTCAGGGCTCTCCAGTTTATCGCAGAGGAACTTGAGCTCACGCTCAATGAGGAATCCCATCGCACTCTTTTCCACGTGGTGGGTGACCCCCTCGGTCGATCCATGGGCCCGGTGGGCAGTCCCAAAAGCATCGTTCACAAAGACCGTCGCATGGCCGGCCAGCGCATTGGCGAACTCCGAGGCATTTGCCTTCTCTCCGGCGTGAAACCGGGTGTTCTCCAGGAGGATCACCTCCCCGTTACCCAAAGTGGCCCGCTTGGTCGCCACGTCCGCCCCAATGCAGTCATCGCCGAAAAAGACCTCCTGGCCGAGCAACTCCCCAAGCCTTACAGCCACAGGCTTCAGGGAAAACCGGGCATCCGGCTCACCCTTCGGACGCCCCAGATGGGAGCAGAGCACAAGTCTGGCTCCGCCTGAGAGGAGGTGCTTGATCGAGGGCAGGGCCGCCTGAATGCGCGTATCGTCGGTGATTTCTCCGTCCTGCAATGGGACATTGAAATCAACCCGCATCAGGACCTCCCGGTCCTCGACCCTGAGATCGCGAATACTGAGCTTGGGCATGGAATGAACGACGCACTGTCCGCCGGTTATCCAGCCAGCAGGCCCATGGCATCAGCCGCCCGGCAGGAGTAACCCCACTCGTTATCATACCAGGAACAGATCTTGACCAGGTTCCCCTCCAGAATGGTGGTCAACCCGGAGTCAAAGATCGAGCTGTGATAATTACCCACAACATCGGCGAGCACCAGAGGCTCCTCGCTATATTCCAGCACTCCCTTCATCGCTCCGTCGGCCGCAGCCTTGAAGGCGGCGTTCACTTCCTCGGCGGTCACGGACACTCCATCTTTGAGTTCCGCTACGAAATCGGTGAGCGATCCGGTGGGCGTCGGCACCCGGAAGGCTCCGCCATTGAGCTTGCCCTGCAACTCGGGGATGACCAGTCCGATGGCCCGGGCGGCTCCGGTCGAAGACGGCACGATACTGACGGCCGCCGAACGGGCACGACGAAGATCACTGTGCGGTCCATCGAGAAGGTTCTGATCCCCGGTGTAACTGTGAATGGTGCTCATGAAACCGCGCTCGATTCCCCAGTTGTCGTGGAGAACCTTGACCATCGGCGCCAGGCAGTTGGTGGTGCAGGAGGCGTTGGAGACGATATGATGCTCGTCCGCATTGTAGAGATCGTCATTGATCCCCAGACACATCGTGAGATCAGGATCCTTGGCGGGCGCGGAGATAAGGACCTTCCTGGCGCCAGCTTCAATGTGTTTACCGGCCCCGGCACGATCGACAAAGAAACCAGTCGATTCAAGAACCACTTCCGCCCCCAGATCCGCCCACGGCAGGGCAGCAGGATCACGCTCGGCGGAAGCGTTGATCCGGTGGCCGTTGATCGTGATCGACTCGTCATCATGGCTCACCTCGGCATCAAAAATGCCCTGGCTGGAGTCGTACTTGAAGAGATGGACAAGGGTCTTGTTGTCGGTCAGATCATTGACCGCCACGACCTTTTCCAGTTCCCCTTTCTCCGCCAGACGACGGAGGACCATCCGGCCGATCCGGCCGAACCCATTGATTGCATACTTAGACATAGCGGTGGAGGAATTGTGGCCTGAGTTGAGGCGCGGCAATTAAGCAAGCAGCGCCGGGGCCGTCAATAGTGGCGCGGTGAAATTTGCAGTTATCCGGGGAGTTTTCCCCTATGTTTTGTCTACACCTGGAGCGCCAGCCACGGCCCATCCGGGGCTATCCTCGGGCGTGGAGCACCCTAGCGCGGTTTCTTGACCGCCGGGCTACGGGCGGTTTCCCGCAGGACTACCGCTCCAACCGGGCGGGAAGGAGCCTCCCCATCATTGGTATAAAGGACCACATGCGTCCGCTGCTCGGATCGCTGATTGATCTCCTGGGAAATGACGCGCACCCAGCGTCCGCTCTTATCCTTCACCGAGAGCTCCAACGGCACCTTGCTGAAAGCGCCCGATTTCCCTGCACGCAACAGGACCTGGCCTGGTTTGAGCAACCCCTTCTCCGTTCCGAACTTCAACCCAAGTGAATACTTCGACACGTTGACGATTCGAATTCGCCCTGCAGGAAACGCGGTGAGGTCGTCACGCAGCACCATGCCTTTGCAACCATCGGTCCATTTCCCTTTGGCGGGATCCCGCCATAAAATAGCCAACCCGGCCGCCATGTTGGGGAACTTGATCTTATGCCAGGGTCTCGGATCCAGTCCCCCGGCCCCCACCGCGTGCAACGGGTGGGTACCCGAATTAACCGATATCACACTTGAGATCTGATTGAGCCTCAGTCCTATCGCTTCACCCAACTCGGCTCCCCTGGCGTTGGAGAGTTGGAGCCGGCCCGGAGGAAGAGAGCCCAGGGGAGGGGTTACCTGCACCCGACGCCCCCCCTGGATCACTTCTCGCCAGGGCGGCTCCTGCCCGACGGCGAGTATACGAAGGGCTCGATCACGCTTTCTCTCGTCCTGGGCCTGCAGAACGGGACTGCCAAAGAACGAAATGACCACTGCAGCGGCGAGGGATCCAGGAACGAAACGATGGGTATTCATGAGCTGGTAGCGCGGGATTGAAGCACCGGAGCACCATAATGGCAATCTGCCAAATTCAACGCGATGCCGGGACACCTTAACACGTAATCCTTCAATTGCCAAAATCTTACAACCGGAGGGCCTGTCCCTCCCGAACGCAAGGGAAGCAGTATCTCTATTCTTCCTGGTCGACAGCCGGTGGAGCATCCTCCCCGCTGTCTTCACTCTCCTCCTCATCGTCATCCCCGGCCACCACCTTCGCAATGTCCTGCAGCTTCTCGTTCCCACGCAGGGTAACCAGTTTGACCCCCTGTGCATTCCGCCCGGTCTCCCTCACCTCCGAACAACGAATCCGGATGCTCTGCCCACCTGTAGTCATGAGCATCAGCTCGTCGTCTTTCTCCACGGCCACTGCTCCCACCACCTGCCCGGTTTTCCCGGTCACCTTCATGGTGATGATTCCTTTTCCCCCTCGTGTCTGAGACCGGTATTCACCAAAGGAAGTTCGCTTGCCAATCCCATTCTCGGAGGCGACCAGGAGAGTACTCTGGTCACTCACCAGTGCCAATCCCACCAGCACATCATTCCCCACCGGCTTGATTCCGGCCACTCCCGCAGCAGTGCGTCCCATGGGACGCGCCTGTTCCTCCAGGAAGCGCAGGCTGAGACCTTTACTCGTCACCAGCACGATCTCATCGCTGCCGTTAGTGAGACGCACATCGATGAGTTCGTTGCCCTCATCAAGCTTGATTGCAATGATCCCGTCCTTGCGGAAGTTGCGGAAGTCGTAGAGCCCGGTTTTCTTCACCTTGCCGGTGCGGGTGGCGAAAAGCACAAAGCCCGCGTCCTCGCCGAAAGTGACATCGTCGCCTTCCTCGTCGAGACGACGTTCGAGACGTAGCATGGCCGCGATCGACTCCTCAGGCTGCAGGTTCAGTACGTTCTTGATGCTTCGGCCCTTGGAGGCCCGGGAGCCTTCCGGAAGCTCGTAGACCCGCTCCACGTAAACCCGTCCAGTATTTGTGAAGAACATCAGGTAATCGTGTGCCTGCGCGCTGAAGAGGTGCTCCACGAAGTCATCGTCATCCTCGTTGGCACTACGCGTCTCCATTCCCCTGACTCCCTTTCCACCACGACCCTGCAGGCGATATTCGCTGGCGGACGTCCGCTTCACATAGCCACGGTGGCTGAGCGTGCAGATCATGCCTTCATTGGCGATGAGATCCTCGATCGCGATCTCGCCTTCATCCGGAAGGATCTCGCACTTGCGCGGATTCCCGAACTTCTCCTTCACCACCAGGAGCTCGTCCTTGATGATCCCAAGCACCCGTGCCTCCTTGGCCAGGATATCCATGAGGTCCTTGATCTCCTCGATGACCCCGTCGTAGTCATTCTTGATCTTTTCACGTTCAAGCGCCACCAGTTGATAGAGGCGTAGCTCGAGGATGGCATTCACCTGCCGGTCGGTGAACACATAGTCGTCGCCCTGCAGACTCGGCTGATCGCGAATGAGCACGCCCAGACTTTTGGCCGCCTCCCGCTTGAACGTATAGCCCCGCACCTTTTCGCGCGCCTCGTCGCGACTTTTCGAGCTGCGGATCATCTTGATGAAATCGTCCAGGCAACCCAGGGCCAGGAGGAGAGCTTCCAGGATTTCCGCGCGGTCTTCGGCTTTTTCAAGCAGGTAGCGCGTGCGGCGAACCACCACCTCCCGCCGGTGCTCGATGTAACAATCGAGAGCCTCTTTCAACGAAAGCAGTTTCGGACGACGCTCGTGAATGGCGAGCATGTTCACGCTGAACGATGTCTCCATTGCGGTGAGCTTATAGATCTGGTTGACCAGAACCTGGGGCCGTGCGTCTCGCTTCAGGGTGATCTCAATACGCGTATTTTCGTCGGTGAGATCCCGCATCCCCGAGATCCCGGTAAGGATCTTCTGGTTCACCAGCTCCGCGATCCGCTGCTGGAGGGTGGCACGGTTCACGCCATAGGGCACTTCCGTGATGGTGATAATGGCGGTGCCGTTCTCCTTTTCGTCCACCTCCATCTTGCCTCGCATCTTGACCGACCCGCGACCGGTCGCGAAGTAGCTCTCAATTCCCTTCACTCCGCGAATCTCGCAAGCCACCGGAAAGTCGGGCCCCTTCACATGCTGCATTAATTCGGGCAACGTGATCTCGGGATTGTCGATCTGGGCACAGAGGGCATCCACGATCTCACCCAGGTTGTGGGGCGGTAGGTTCGTGGCCATCCCCACCGCGATTCCGGTCCCCCCGTTGACCAGGAGATTGGGAAAGGCCGCCGGAAAAACCGTCGGTTCCGTGCTTGTTTCGTCGTAATTGGGAACGAAGTCGACCGTCCGTTTATCGAGGTCGGTCATCATGGCCATCCCAAGATGCGTCAGGCGCGCCTCGGTATACCGCATGGCGGCTGGCGGATCAGCTTCGGGAGATCCGAAATTCCCCTGCCCATCCACCAGGATCTCCCTCATGGACCAGTCCTGGGCCATGTTGACAAGAGTGGGATAGATCACCGCTTCCCCGTGAGGGTGGTAGTTACCCGAAGTGTCGCCACAGATCTTGGCGCATTTCCGGTGGGCCTTGTTGGGCGCCAGGGCCAAGTCGTTCATCGCATAAAGGATGCGACGCTGGGACGGCTTCAAACCGTCCCTGACATCGGGCAGAGCACGCGAAACGATCACCGACATCGAGTAGTCCAAGAAGGACTTGGAGAGCTCGTCGGCGACGTTGATCGGCTTGATATCGTCTTCTGATGACATGAAATTCTACTGCCTGCTGATCTTCTACACGTCCAGATTCCGGACATTCAGTGCATTATCCTCGATAAAGCGTTTGCGCGGCTCGACCACGTCGCCCATGAGGGTATCGAGCATGCGGTCGGCCTCAAGATGGTTGTCCTCGTCCAGGCGGACCCGCAGGAGCTGACGGGTGTCCGGATCCATGGTTGTGCTGTACAGTTCCTTGGCATTCATTTCACCAAGGCCCTTGAAGCGTTTGATGCTCACACCGCGGCGCCCGATCTCGAGCACCCTGTCGAGGATTTCCGGGACGGAAAAAAGTGGAGCCACCGTTTCCTTCTCACCTTCTCCTTCCACGATCTCGTAGAGCGGCTGATCCATGGAAAAGAAGTTCCCCGTGTTGATCCCCCCCTCCTCAAGACGCTCAAGGAGCTTGGCCACGGCATGGCTCTCGTGCAGTTCGTAGCGGACCGCCCGCCGCGAGATCGTGTTGCCGTTTGAGGCCGCGATTTCCTCTTCCTCCTCCGCGGAAAGATCCCCAAAGAGCCGCAGGTCACGATTGGAGTCCGAAAAAACGCGCAGGGCGGACTCACTGGCAAAATAGTGAATGGTCTCCTCGTTTCCTTCCCGCACCCGCACCATGTATTCAGGGAGATGCCCTTCCTCCCGGGCGGCCAGGTAGTCGGCGAAGTTTCCTCCGTTACCCTCGATACTGCTCGAGTAGCGGGAGAGAACGGAGAGCGTGTCGAGAATTTCCTTGAGCGAATCCGCCTCGATGACTGTCTCTCCACCCGCCGGTCGCAACTGAACATCGTCGGCACCCAGGTCAATGAGGATCTTGTTCAACTCCCCATCGTCCTGCACATACTCCTTTCGCTTCTTGCGCGTCACAAGGTAGAGAGGAGGTTGGGCGATATAGAGAAACCCCTGCTTCACCAGTTCCGGCATCTGGCGACAGAAGAAGGTGAGCAGGAGGGTGCGGATGTGGGATCCGTCCACGTCGGCATCGGTCATGATGATGACCTTGTGGTAGCGCACCTTCTCGATGTTGAAGGCGCCTTCCTGCTCACCGTCCCCGATACCCGCCCCGATGGCGGTGATCATGCTCTGGATTTCCTTGTTCTGGAGCGCCTTATGCAGGCGGGCCTTCTCCACGTTGATAAGTTTGCCCCGCAAGGGCAGGATGGCCTGGGTCCGTCGATCACGGCCCTGCTTGGCCGAGCCTCCGGCAGAATCACCCTCCACGATGTAGAGTTCACTCCTGGCCGGGTCCCGCTCGGAACAGTCTGCCAGTTTTCCGGGCAGTCCACCGCCCGAGAGCGCCGATTTGCGCACGGTCTCCCGCGCCTTGCGCGCCGCCTCCCGCGCCCGCGCCGCATTGGCCGCCTTCTCGATCACGGTCTTGGCGATGGAAGGATTCTCATCGAAGTAGGTCTGCAGCCCCTCATAGACGATGGAGCTTACAACTCCTTCAATCTCGGTATTGACCAACTTGTCCTTGGTCTGCGAGCTGAAACGAGGATCGGGCAGTTTTACCGAGATCACCGCTACCAGTCCTTCCCGCACGTCATCACCGGTCAGGGAGGGATCCTTCTCCTTTAGAATCTTGTTCCCCTTGGCGTAGTGGTTGATGGACCGGGTGAGGGCGGCTCGAAAACCGGTCAGGTGGGTGCCTCCGTCGGCATTGGAAATGGAGTTGGCAAAACACAGTATCTGGTCGTTGTAGCTGTCGTTGTATTGCAGCACAACATCCACAAAGACGTCGTCCTTGGTCACCTTCCCGTCGTAATCCACCTCGATCTTCCGCTTCCCCCGCAGAGCAATGGGATCGGGATGAACGAGGGTCTTGTTTTCCCCGAGCTGGATGACAAATTCCTCGATTCCACGGGCGTAGAAAAAAGTCGTTGCGTCAGCGCTCTCAGGGCGCTCGTCAACGAGATCGATGGTCAACCCCGGATTCAGGAAGGCCAGTTCGCGCAACCGGGTTCCCAGTCGGTTGAACTTGAACTCAATGGTGTCGACAAAGATGGTGGCATCGGGAAAGAAGGTGACGGTCGTGCCGGTCAGATCCGGATCCACCTCCCCGATGACCTGGAGCGGTTCGGTGGTCTTCCCGCGTTCGAAGGTGATGGAATGCACCTTCCCTTCACGCCTGACTTCCGCCTTGAACCAGTCCGAGAGCGCATTCACGCACTTGGCCCCCACCCCGTGCAGGCCACCCGAATATTTGTAGGCTCCCTGCCCGAATTTTCCGCCCGCATGCAGGTCGGTGAGAACCAGTTCCACCGCGGGGATCTTGAACTTGGGATGAATATCGACCGGAATTCCCCGCCCATCGTCCGAGATGGACACTGATCCGTCGACGTGAATTGCGACCTTGATACGGTCACAGAATCCCGCCAGATGCTCGTCGATGGAGTTATCCAGCACCTCAAAGACGAGGTGGTGCAAACCGCGCTCATCGGGGTCTCCGATGTACATCCCTGGACGCTTTCGAACCGCTTCCAGTCCCTCCAGTTTATCGATCTTGGAAGCGTCGTATACCTCCTCTTTGGAGACCGTGATTCCCGGCTCTTCGGCCTCCGATTCAGCGTTCGGCATAGGTGCCCCAAAGATGGTCCAGAACCGGGGTTGGAACAAGATTCTTTCGCCTTGGAATGGCCCTCTGGAGCAATTTTTTTTGACCCGCTCAGGACGTCAAAATGGGGGCCGGAAACGGGCTCAGCGGGACAGGTTTTCAATAACCTCTTCCTCCCCTCCGGGGGGACGTCCAGCCACCCCCTTCTGGGTGATCCTGATGATCGAAATGACAGCCGCAAGAGTCAGCAAAAAGGCCAGCAACAGCTTGATTACGGCCAAGGGTCTCCTCTTTTCCCGGGGGCTCCCAGAAAACACAGTGATCGCATCGAGGGGGTGGTCGGTCCTGGTCCGGACCTCGTAGTGCGCCTTGGCCTGCTGTTTCCTCCTTTTGCGCCTGCGCCTCACCTTACGAACACATCCAGCTCCCTGCTCTGCAAAAACTGAGGATTGGCCCCCGGGGAGCTGCTCCTCCGGCAGGGAAGGCTGTCCCAGGCCGGACCTCTCACTCTCCTTCACGCCTGGCTCCTCCTCTCCATGGCCGGACGCGCCTTGTGCCGAGTCAGCCGGGGACGGTTCCGGCTGACAAGCCGGTGACGATGTCCGGGGTGCCGTAATCATCCTGCGACATCCCGGACAGGGACCACTGACTCCCGCCAGCTCGGCAGCTACTTCCAGCAGCATCTGGCAGGAGGAACACCTGAAACGGAACGATTCGCCGACGGCAGATTGCAGGGAAACTACCCCGATCCTCTCCTGCTCCTGCCCTGCCGAAACCATCTGTCTGAACCAGATTACAACTCCAGAAGAGCCCTTTGCCAATTCAGAAGGTGTTCGGCAGGATCATCTTCCAGGGCGATTTGCTCAAGAGCGGCCCGTGGAGCGATCACCGACGGCTCGATTTCCAGGGACTCGGCGGCCCTGTCTCGCTTCCTGGCCAAAACCTCATACCGCTTCTCCTGGCCCCTGTCCCAGCGCCGCCCGGTTCCCTTCTGGCGTTCCGGCCACTCCGACCGGGGAATCTGGCGGGCCTCCTCGATGGCCTCCTTCAGGCGCCTCGCGCGACCACCCTTCACATTTCGCGGCGTTTCCAGCTTCTCCCCCCGCGCCAGTGACTCCGCCCACAGGATCAACTGCTGGTTTCGCACCACCATGAAGGGAGGGCGATCCCACTCCCGTGCCTCCCCATCGCGCCAGTTCCAGACCGCCCGGAGCAGGCACAAGGCCTGGGTGTCAAGTTTGCCCGCACCCCGAATACGCCAGGGATCCTCACGTTCCATGTCGCGCTCCATGACCCGATCCATGGCGGACCGGCAACTCTCTACGAACCAGTCGAAGCGTCCTCGTGTCCGCAGATCATCTTTCAGCTTATCCGCCAGGGGCAGAAGATAGCGCACATCGTTGCTGGCGTATTCACTCATCTTCGCAGGCAGCGGCCGCTGGCCCCAGTTCTCCTTCTGGGAAGACTTGCAGAGCTTGACGTCAAAGAACTGCTCCACAAGGTTGGCATAGCTGAACCGGAGAATACCCAGAAGGCGGGCGGCTATCTGGGTGTCATAGATCATCCTCGGCAGCATTCCGAACTCCCGGCGCAGCAGCATCATGTCGAAATCCGCCCCATGCATCCAGATGCTGTTGGTCGCCAGATAATCTCGCAGCGGGCCGAGATCGTCCACCTCAAGGGGATCAACGAGGATCACCTCCTCCCCGGTGGAGATTTGAATCAGGCACAACTGTTCCGCATAACGATGGAGATTATCCGCCTCCAGATCGATCCCCGCGAAGGGAGAACCGTTGGACGGCAGGTTATCCACCAGTCCGGAGAGTTCGGCGCTGGTGGTAATCATTCCGCGGCAGTTGTTCGGGATCTCCCGGACACGCTGTATTTCAACACGAAGGTCACCGCCAGCAAAGCCCTGTTTCCACAAGAGACTGGCACGATCCCAAGGCCGCGCCAGTTCAGAATGTCCGGAGATTGGCAGGGGCCTCTACCGAACTTCAACCCGCACCCGCAGGAAGCAGGCGGGAGCTGCCAGTTGTCCCGGGAAGGCCGACAGATTGGAGACCTCCAGCGTTGTCTCATCATCCTGCACGATTTCAAAGATGGGATCGTTTTCCGAGATGGTCGTCCAGGTCCGCAGATCCGTGCTGTATTCAAAGGCGTAGGCAAGGCTGGTTCCCGTGAAGGCGCGCTTCGTCAGGCTGGCCGTACAACTGCCTGCCTCTGCGTCGAGGGCGTACTGGAATTCCGGCCTGTTCTGGGCATCTGCCACATCGCTCCCCAGAGCGTACTCAAGCAGGTTGGAAGCACCATCTCCGTCGAAATCATAATCAGGAGCCCGCTCCGAACTGGGTGTGGCAAAGGGGAAGCCGGAATCGTCCCCCACACCTCCAAGAATCGCAAATCCTGCATAGGTGTCGATAAAATCAACCTGGAAGGACAGGGAGTAGGATCCCGCGTCCACCGACGTTTGGCTGCTCAAACTGGAACGAGAGATATTCAAGGTGGCGTCCAACGAGTCACCGGGATTGAAGAAGAAGGGACCTAGTTCATAGTGGTTGTCCAAGGTGCCCAGAACGAACTGGTTGCGATTGCCAGGGGGCGTCTCGATCGGATAGGGAGGAAAGACAATCGCGGCCTCGCGGGCGACGGCGTAAAGGGGACCAAGGAAGCCAGTGTCCACCTCGAGTTCAGGTATGGCGAGAATCCCAAAGCCTCCAAAGAGAGGATCGGCCTCAAGAACCGCTGCGGAAACGGCCAATACTTCTCCTGCATCGTATTTGTCCTGGATCCAGTCTTCGAAAGTCTGGCCGATGGTGAATTCATCTCCCCTCGAAATGCTGATCCCGGGTGGCTGGACCAAGTCGATTCTGAAGATGTCCCCTGGTTGCAACTTCCCGAACAAGTCCGTTTCCGTCTCAAGGTAGGCGGGGGTGGGGAACCCCCAGTTCCGAAGGCTGTCCGAGGTCCCGGCCAGTTCACCGGTGAGGATCTCGAAGTTATACTCTCCACCACGCACGAGGAGGGAGAAGTCGGAGGGATCACCGGAAGCATCGCTGGCCTCCAGGAAGTGACGACCAACGTATTCCACCGTGAATGTTGCCTCCACATTCTCCGGGGTGAGGACGAACGTAGTGCCGATGAGCTCTTCCCCGAAGGGGAGCGGGGGTTCGGGCTGGCCATCCACATCGACAGTGCCTTCCGTCGACAGGGTAAATCCGTCCCATACGGTAACAGGAAACCGATCTTCGCCGGCGAGTGCCCCACTGGTAATCTCAAGGCGGTAGGTCTGTCCCGCTACCAGACACTCTGGATCCCCCAGGCTGCGATTGGTCTCCAGAGTGAATTCGTCCGCGGCAACGACGCTCCCGGTAACCACGCCACCGGTTAAATCATTCACACTCGGAAGCACGATCTCATTGCTGTTAAGAAGGGGGATCTCAAGGAGGAAGGCATTCAAATTTTCGGAACCATCTTCATCAACCCACTCCGGCACCGATCCGGTAACCACGAGACCATCATCAATAACCTGGCCTTCCGGGATATGCGCATGATCACGAGAGTTTTCGATCACCGCTCCGTCCTGAACCCGCACGGCAATGTCGTCGATTGTGAGCCCTGAGAAGAAATCTTCGCTGGTATCACTTCTGAAGGTGATCTCGATTTGAACCTTATTCTCGCCAACGACCTCGGGTGGGACCTCAGCGGCCAAAGTAACGAATTGGGCGTCGAAGACGGTCATGTCGATGACAAGGGTAGGCCCTAGTTGTTCTATGGTCCCATTAGTGTTTTGAATGAAGCGGACAAACGCAGTGTCCTCGGCGCCGTCCGCATCCCGGATGGCCTGGAAGCTCAACTCCCCTCCCGGGAAGCCGGTGAAGTCGAGAGGTGGTGAGCGCAGTGAGACATCGGAATCCGGTCCGTAAAATTCCTCATTCGTGGTCCACACGGTGTTCGAAGCTCCATCCTCATCGATAAGTTCGACCCGCACCCACTCGGTATTACCAAACGCGTCATTCACTTCCTGGGTCCAGCCCTTGTCGTCTTCAAAGTCGTCCTCAAAGATGACCTCTCCTACAGGGCTGCCGGAGCTCCAATTCTCGTCCGTCAGCGGTTCCCCTGTGACCCACTGCCATTCACCTTCCTCCTCGCTATCACTCAGCCCGATCCACATCGAAGGCCACTCCCCTTCCGCAGTATCCAGGCCAGCCACGAGCAACTGCTCATTAACGAAATCAATCTTCTCCTGGGAATCGAGGACGGCCAATCTTCCCCCTGCTGACTCTGCCGCATCCTTTGCCTCCTCCCAGGTATACCCCTCCTCCCGGCTCACTACCCTTAAGACCGAGATATCCCCTGAATCCCCGAAACTGGTGACCGGATACTGAACGCCATCTTCCGTGCCTGCCAGACGGCCGGTAGTGAAGGTCAGTTCGTAAATCTTTCCCTGTTCCAGGACGTTATCCAGATTGAGGTTCGTCGTAATGGTGTTAAAGCACGAGAGACCAGTGACCGTGCCCCGGGCGATCGTATCCTGGGCATAGGTAGTGGCCTCGATACCATCCCCATTGATATACTGGTTACCGCGCATCGAGTAGAGAAGAACATCCGATTCCACGGTGTTGTTCCCGCTCAGCCCACCCCACTTGAAGTCATAAAACGTACGAGGGTCGAATTCTAGTGAGCCATTCAGACCCCACTCCTCGTTGATATTCCGCCATCCCTGCGGAACCAAGCCACGTCCAGAATAGGCGTCGGGAGTGACCAGGTGATCCACCGGAAAAATAATTTCCCCGGGTTCCAGTGGAGAGCTGTTGGGAACAAGGGCAGGGAGGGCAAACTTATATGGTCCCCAGGGGACGTCGAAGTAGTGCCGATCTAATTCCTGTTTGCCAGGCCCATAGGAGCGCAATGCCTGGTACTGGGTTATCTCGTAGTCATCCACAAGCCCCCCCAGAACGTTATACCATACTACTACACTGAAATCCTGCACATCAAAGATGGCAGAAACATCCCCATCGGTTCCGCGGAGAATCTGCGTGAATCCGGAAGGAGGCGCGGAGACGAGTCTGAAGAGGTCCGACCGGAAGGGCTCCACTGACGCCGCCGGCGTTATCGATTGAATAGACCAGAACGAACCCTGGTCATTGACCCCATCACCATCGATATCGCCCTGCGCGATAAACCCGGTAGTTCCCAGAGGGCAGAAGAGGTTGGGACCGATAATTGAGAGCGAAGGATGCCCACATCCCGAGAGTTCCCAAAACCCATCAACAAAGAACATATTGGTCTCGCCTCCCAGATAGAGAAGCGACTCGGGACCGACCTGCCGCCACTCTTTCGTGTTCACGAAGGAGAGTGTCTGGGCCGGGGCGAGAGCGGGAGCTAGAAGCAGCGCGGCAGCGAAAAGGGACTTCAGTGTGTTCGTAGGCATGGGAACGGCCTCTTTTTCGGTGCATATCATCCCATCTGCAAGCAGATTTTCGTAAACACTGTAGCCGCAATGTGGTGACAGGGGGTGTCAAACGTGCGGCATTCGTGGCACGGGGCCACAAGGGCCTGAAAATTGACTTTAAATCATACCCCGCATGAGGAGTTCTGCGTTGCTCGAATTCTTGGCCAGTTGCCTGAGCAGGGTCTCCAGGGCCTCGCCGATCGGGAGGGTGGCGAGGGCCCGGCGGATCTCGATAACCTTCTCCATCTCGTCCGGGTGGTAAAGCCGGTCATCGTTGCGAGTTCCACTCTGTGGAATATGGATGGCCGGGTAAATGCGGCTCTCGGCAAGTTCGCGATCAAGGAGGATCTCCATGTTGCCGGTTCCCTTGAGCTCCTCGAAGATGATGTCATCCATGCGGCTCTCGGTCTCGACAAGACAGGTTGCCACGATCGTGAGACTCCCTCCCTCTTCCAAATTCCGGGCTGCCCCGAAAAACTTGCGCGACTTCTGCAGGGCATTGGGACTGAGGCCCCCGGTGCCGACGGGTCCCCCTCCCCGCTGTGAATTGTTGTAACCCCGGGCCAGCCGGGTCAGGCTGTCGAGGAGGATCACCACATCCTGCCCCAGTTCGACCAGCCTCCGGGCGCGTTCGAGGACCAGGTCTGAAACCTGGGCGTGACGCTTGGCAGATTCATCGAAGGTGGAGCTGAAGACTTCGGCATCGACCGCTTCCTCGAAGTCCGTCACTTCCTCGGGACGCTCATCAAGGAGAAGGACGATGAGCTTGGTCTCCGGATGATTGGCTGCGATGGATTTAGCAATCTCCTTCAGGAGGATGGTCTTGCCACCCCGGGGAGGCGCCACAATCAGTCCCCGTTGTCCCTTCCCGATAGGAGCCACAATATCAATGAGCCTTACCGCCATGGCGGAGGGACGCTCCAGCACAAAACGGTCTTCCGGAAAAAGCGAAGTCAGTTGATCAAAGGGCTTGGGGGCACTGAACTCATCCGCCGGCCCTCCCTCCACGGTGAGCACTTCGAGAGCGGAAAGATACTTGTCGCGGTCGCGGGGAGCGCGCAGCTTGACCCTGATGCGCTGGCCGGCCCGCAGTCCGTGTTGCCTGAGGAGATTCCCTCCGATGTAGAAGTCATCGGGTGAGGTGCGGAAGCTGCGCCTCGGATCGCGCAACATGGCATAATTCTCCTTGGCCTGCTCCAGGATACCTTCCGCTTCAAGAATTGTGCCATGCTTGGCATAGAAAGAGAGCAATTCGAAGATCAGCACGCTCTTCCCGGCCGCGCTGTTAACCTTGATGGGATACTCGGCCGCAGTCTCCAGGAGAGAGGCGAGCGAATGCTCACGAAACTCGTTCACATCGATGCCCTCGGGAACATCGTAGGAAGGTTCCGGCTCAGGTTCCGGAATGGCCTCCTCCCCGGACTGCTTTTCTTCCCGCGGCGGAGAAACACCGGCATCCCCGGATTCCATCCCTCCTGCCACGGCTTCCTCCGCGCTCTCTACCACCACTTCAAGTTCCCTTGCCTGCTGCTCCTCGTCCTCCCCTTCTTCCGCAGACCGGGCACTCTTCTTCGTCACCGTCTTCTTGGCAGACTTGAGAGAAGAGCTTTTCTTCCTGGCACTACCCTTCGTCTTACCGGCAGCCTTCTTGGCAGCGGTCTTTTTCCTGGGGCTTTTCTTCTTGGCAGCCATCGAGTCGGGATCGGGATCAAGAGCAAGGGTCAAAAGGAAGCGGGAGACCTGGTGACGCAGAACCTCCTCCGGTCCTTCGTTCCAGAAGACCACATCCGCACGCCTCACCTTCTCCATGATGGGGAGTTGGGCGGCTAGAATGGCCTCCGCAAGGGTGTCGTCGTATCCGTTGCGGGATTTGAGGCGAACCAGCTGGGTCTCACGGGTGGTGGCGACCAGAAGAGCGCGCTCGTATCCAAAGTCGAATCCGCTTTCGAAGAGGAGCGGAACGTCCGCGACGAACAAGGGCGACAGGCAACTGATAGCAGTTTCACGATGTAACTCAAGACATTCCTCCCGCACCCGGGGATGCAGAATACTCTCCAGCACCTTGCGGCCCTCCTGATCGCGGAAAACCAGCTCACGCAGCCGGGAGCGGTCCAGGCCCCCCGCCCCCTCGCCCTCCACCTCCCTGCCAAGGGCAGCAATGATCTCGGCTCCAAGTTCCTCATCCGTCAGCAGATCTCTCACAGACGCATCACAATCAAACAGGACTGCTGCAGGAACAAGTTCCTGCAGGATCCGCCCAAAGGTGGATTTCCCGGTGGCTACACCACCCGTCAGCGCAAAGGAGTGCATGGAAGAATTTCCGATCTCTGTGCTCAGGATTGCAGCATACTCTCTGAATCCTGAAATCTGAAACTGCGGGGCGCTCCCCGGAACCCGAAAAAAAGCCCGACAGTTGAAACTGCCGGGCTCTTGAAAACGATTTGCCTGGCTCGGGGCTAAAGCGGCGGAAGCACCCCGTCACCACCGCCGCCGAGGTCGGTGCTGATCGGATCAACCGGATTGTTGCCACTGGGATCCACCTCGTTGGGCTTGCGGTAGTTCTTACCAGCAGCATCAATGATGTTGGCGGTCACAAAAATGATCAGGTTGCTCTTGATGTGGCTCTGGGCGGCGCTCTGGAAGAGGCGACCGATAAGCGGAATGTCGCTAAGCACGGGAACACCGTCCTCCACATCCTGCACATCCTCACGCATCAGACCACCGACGGCCACGGTATGACCATCGTAAATGGTGATACCAGTGCTGACCCGGCGACTGGAGAAGACGGGCATCTCGATGCGGTTCTCGGTAATGGTCACGGTGACCGGATTGCCGAAAGCGTCCGTGGCTGGCGAGGTGATCGGGCTGCCGTAGTTGATGAAGCCTTCAAACTCAACGATCTCCGGGGCAAAGCGCAGATCGATAACGTATTCATTGGGGCCGAGGTTGGGCTCGATCTCCAGGGTGACACCCGTGTTGCGGGTCTCGAAGGCCGTGGGAGTAGCCGGGGTAACCGGAAAGCCTCCGGCACCACCACCACCACCACCAACACCGAAGCCACCTCCGTTGTTACCACCAAAGCCGCCGCCAACCTGGTTGGGAAGTTCCGGCGGCTCATACTCGGTGGGATAAATGAACTCCCGGATGATCTCGATGGTCGCCTTCTGTCCCGGACGGGCCGTTACACTGGGTGCGGTCATGATATCAGTGCCCTTCTTCTGAGCCAGCCCCCTCATGATCATCTGGAGCTGGCCGCTGTTGAAGAGGCCGGTGAGACTCAGGATGCCCGGAGCGGCGCGGTTGACCTGGGCGCTCCGGTTCGGATTGTTGAGGATCGCATCAACGTTGTTGCGGGTCACCGCGGTATCCCCGCTTCGATTCGATGCCGTCACAATATTGTTCACGGCCTGATTGCTGGCCGCCGGGATACCCGGAATATTGGTAAAGGCCACCGGACTGATAAAGTCGGAACCGGTGCGGACCTGACCATTGCCCTGGGTGCCCCCGCCTACAAAGAGCTCCTCGGAAATCACTCCGCCCAGACCGAAGGGAGTCACGATCCAGTCAAAGCTCAGCTCGTCGGAGTTTTCCTGGGAAACCTCCACGAACTTGGTGGTGATCCTGATCATCTTGGGCGTGCCGCCGAGAATGTCCTCCACCAGCTGATCCACGAGGTCGAGGTTCTGTGGAGTATTACTTACTATGAGGGTAGAGGTGCTCGGGATATACTGGGCGGAGGATCCGGGCGGGAAGTCGATGCCGGATTCCTTGAGGATCTCCATGAGGGGCCGACGCGGTGCAAGCGAGCGATTACCGAGACCGCCGTCATCTCCAGCGAAAGGATCTACTTCAGCAGCGCCGTCACCGTCGCCAGCACCCGTTCCAATGTCATTGAGGAAAGTGGGCGGCACTTTCCACTTGCGGGTGAGGACATCCTCACCCTCCGCCGAACCAATCGGCAGGAGAGTCACCGCAAAATCGTCAACCTTGTAGCGCAGGCGGGCCTGCTCACAGATATACTGGAGCACATTGGCGAGCGGAACATTCCGCAGCTTGAGCTCCTTCACCCGGGCCGAACCCGGATCAATGGCACCGAGACCGCCTTCCACGTCAAGTTCGGCATCAGGCGCTCCCCCGCCGATACGCGGCTTGCGGATCACGAAGTTGATCCCCTTCTTGATCGGGTCGAGTTCCCACTTGTCGAGTTCCTGAGCCCGCTGACGGAGGAAATCGATCGCCTCCTCCACGGTGGTATCGTCGAAGTCGACCACCGGGATCAGCATGTTCTTGAGCTTGAACTCGATGTTCACGCCGACAGCCGAGGGACGCAGGCCACCGACGATACTGCCGTCAAGTTCAACCGGCGGGGGCACGGCCATCTCCCAGGCCGCGTCTACTTCAGCCAGCATGCGTGCACGCGCTTCGTCATATGCGGAACGGTAGTGATCGGACTTCAGTTGGTGAATACCCTCCATCCCCCGTCGCGCGGCAGAGTTGTAGGGGTCGACCTGCAATATCTTCTGATACTCGCGGATGGCATCATCGTAGAGGCCGAGATTCTTGAATCCTTCCGCAGTATAGAGGAAGCGTCGCACCTTATCCACGTTGGAGGTGTGGTCATAGGAGAGTGCCGGGTTGGTCCGGATGGGATCATCAAGGTATTCAATCTCCTGGCGAGCCCGCTGGTTGTTGGGATCGATGGAAAGAACCTGATTCAGTTTCTCCCGCGCTTCCGCATACTTGCCCGTGCGACGGAACTGCTGAGAAAGTGCCACGGTGGCGTCGGCAAGGTGAGCTTCCAGAGCACGGCGACGTTCCGCGGTGGCGAACCCTCCCGGAAGGATGCCCAGTGCTTCGTTATAACTCGTGACGGCGGTTTCGTAGTCTCCCTTCTGGTAGGCCTCGCGGCCCGATTCAAGAAGGTCTTCCGCCTGTCGAACTTTCTCTGCTCGACGCATCATCTCTCGCTTGGCCAGGTCGCTTTGGGAGAAGGCGACAGTTGGCGCGAGGGTGAGAAGGCCGAGGGACAGGGTGAGTACGCGAGCCGTGCGATTGGTTAAATGCTTCGCTATTTGCATGGTGTGATAGGCGAGTTGTTGTCAGTTCCAGTTTCTTTGTGAAGCTTTTTTTCTCTTTGATAGTCCAGAAAGAGTAACACCTCAGAGTTGACGGATCGGTCTTAATTTGCTGCAGCGGGGGGGGCGAGGTCCATGGATTTGGTCTCCCCGGCCTCTTCCCACTCGACAATGGCAGCCCCAGCATCGCTGACTCCGGCAAATGTATAGGGTTTTTCGGCTGCATCCGGGTCAAACGGCAGGGCAAAACGGCTGCGCTCTTCAATCTGGAGCTCCTTGGCCTCCTCCCCGATCGCCGCCAGAACAAGCACTGCCGTCCAGTCCTTGACGATCACCCCGTTGCGTGACCCCTTCTTGAGTTCGACAATATCGCCCTTTTTCGCCCCGGCCACATCCTCAAAAGTAGCGAAATTGGCGGTTTGCATGACCCCTGTTCCAGGATTCTTAAAGGTCCGTTGCTCGATTTTCTTGAATTCATACCGCATTTGGGCCCCGCCCTTACTGTATACGTTTGAGTCCGTTCCCTTCCCGGGTTGAATATTATCCGAGGAGGTTCTGACTCTCCTCTTGTTCACGATCTCCTCGTGGTTGAACTTGAAAGTATCCGCATCCTTAATTTTTCCCACGGTGCTGTCAGAAGAGTAGGTCAGCATGAACTCCCGCTTCTTCAACCCCGCGCACTGCAACTTTGCGATGAGGGGCGGGAAGCTCTTCGGATCATTGGGATCGGTTTCAGCTTCAAATTCCTCAAGGTTGGCAAAACCGTCACCATCCTGATCGAGGCTGGGAGAGTTATCCCAACCCGGATCAATCCGGTGATCAAGCCACCACTGGTTCGGGATGGGATCATGCACCATCTCATAGTCAGGATCACCCAGGTCTATCGGAGTCGTGCTGTCCCCCTTGAGAAACAGCGGCGTTCCAACGAAGTTTTCGATCACGCGCTTCTTCGGGGTAACAGGTCCCTCCAGAGTGACCTTGCTCCCAATTTCAGAAGTGGCTGTCTTATACAGATCTTCGCCGGGATTCCCCGGTGCCTTCGCTTGGGACCCCCCGCTCGCATCCGGAAAGTCCTCGTCAACTTTTCCTTGGGCCATCAGGACCATTGCCCCGAGCCCCAGGGCAAGAAGCAGGGAGAATACAAGAGCAGCCTTGTCGTAGCTTTCGGAAAGGTTTGCCATGAAATCAGTTCGTTAATTTGTCTGTTTGGGAGCGCAGGTGATTCGATGAGACGATACGGAAGGATGTTCCGGACCCGGAGAGGCTTCTTCAGGGACTGGTTTTGGCATCTTTGCCGTCATCCTTGGCCTTGAAGAGAACGACATCGACCTCAAGAAGGACGTTGATCTGTTCGGCCCCGAGGACCTGGCCGAGAATGCGTCTCCCCCCTGCCACTTCAACGGCAGGGCCGGGATCAACCGGGGCCGCGGGATCAACCGGGGCCGCGGGAGCAGCGGGTTCGCCGGAATCGTTCGCCGGCAGATTGTCCTCGAAGGTCGGGAAATCCTCGTCTTCCGGTTCGTCGACGGGAGCCTCGAATTCTACGTCATCCTTCGCTGGAGCCTGGTCCCGTTTTTCATTCTGGATCCGGATGCTGCGCACCACGAAATAGTAGTCCTCGTGGCTGGCCAGGCCGGAAAGGATCTTCCGCATCACTGGTTCGGTGGAGCGAAAAGTCACCTCTACCGGAAGCCGGTGGTAGGGCGGCTCCTTGGCTGATGACTTTTTGCTGACAGACCGCCCACCCCGCCCCCTGGGAGCTTCCTCAATCTTGTCCTTTTCAACCGGGAGCCGGGCCCGGTGCACATTGAGCAACGCACTCGGCCTCGCATTGGCCATGATCCCGAAAAGGGCCTTCATGGCGCCAAGCTGGTAATCGAGCTGAGCGGTGGCTTCGTCCTTGGGCAATGCCCCGGTGTAATTCTCGAAGCCAAGGTAGAATTTTTCCCCGGGGTACTCGATACGGTGGGAATCAAACGAGCGGGTGACCTCGCTACGCGCGGCGTTCAGTTTCTCGATGAACTGGGGCGGCGGTATCTTTGTCAGGGTCTCAGGCCGATAATCCAGCATCTTCTCCTGCAGGTCATCCACGACTCCCTCGTAATCATCGATCTGCGACTCAAACTCCGTGGCGTTTTCAGGAGTGGGATAAGGCTTCTTTCCTTTCAACCCCATCACTGCCTGCTTGTGTTGCCCGTAGGCGTCTTTCGCCTCCTCGTAGAGCCGATCCTTTCCACTTCCAAAGAGGAATGCCCCAACTGCTACGATGATCACGCCAAGAAGCAGCAGCGCTTCAAACTTGTTGTTTTTTATCCAATCTCCCATGGGATTTGTCCGGGTTTTGTAGTTGCGGTTGCCCGTGTGTTACTTGATTGAAATCGGGTTCTTAAGGGGCAGGATCATGACGAACTGCTCTGCCAGCTTGTTCTCGTCGGCGATGGAGCTGTTCAGGAGGGGAAGGATCTCCTCGTCGGCCAGGTTTGCGCTCTTTGGATTGGCAGGGTTCTTCTTCAACACGAAAACCGCATCGTCCTTATCCTGGTCGGCCCTGATCTTGTCCACGATCTTGCTCACCGCGGTCGGTTCCGACTTCCAGAAGCCGGTGAGCCGGATCACATTGATGGATTCCTGGGGCGGTTCCGGAATCGCAGGCCCCTTCTTCCGTTGACTCCTGCTCTTGGCAGGAGGGGCCCCCGCCCCTGATGACTTCAGATCCTGCAGGGTGCTTTTCCCGTAGGCAGCCTTGGCGAAATTCTGTTCCGCCCGTGCCTCGCCGGACTCGTCGTCCCCGGCCTTGTAGAGGCCCATCGCTTCAAAATCGGTGATCCAGACGTCCTGATCATTGAAATAGTCCTTCACCTTGCTCAGCACATTGATCCACTTCACCCGCAACGACTGCTGCCCGGCATAGGCATCCGCGAGGTCCTGCAGGTCGGACTGGCGCCGGGACTGCTGTTCAATTTTGCCCCCCGGTTCAGCCAACTCGTTCTTCACTCCCTCCAGATCCCCTGCCCTTGCCTGCGCCTTAGCGGCGAGATCGGACTTGTTCATGGCCCAGGCCGCGAACCCGGCCATCATGATGACGGCAGCCGCAACGAGGAAGGGCTTGCGCTCGGCAGTGGCCCGTTGGGAGGCTACCACATCCGGGACGAGATCAATCCTGATGGGCGTCTGGTCCACTCCCCGCAGGGCAAGACCAACCAGTTCGCCCACCATGTGGGCTTCCCTTCCGAGTTGCTCGACATCGATGGCCTTGCCAACCGACACTCGCTGAAGCGGATTGAAAAGCTCGATGGGCACACGCAGCTTCTCTTCGAGGAACTCCGGGAGGTAGGGCAGGTTCGCCCCGCCCCCTGCCAGGAAAACCTTGGTGGGCATATTCCCCTCCTGCTGGCTGCGGTAATAGCTGTTGGTCCGCGCCACCTCAGCCGGCAGACGGTTCAGTGAATTGCGAATCACAGTGGCAAGCTGAGCGGTTGCCTCGTCGAGCTGATCGGTGTGACGACCGCCGAGGGAAACTACTCCGTTGGTCACCTTCTGGCTCTCGGCCTCCGCAAAGGAAATATTGTATTCCTTGGCGATGGCGGTGGTAACGGAGGCCGCGCCAACTGCTATGCTGCGGGTAAAAAGCCGCGTCCCCTCGATATAAACAAGATTGGTGGCCTTGGCTCCGATGTCCATGAGGAGGATGGGGGCGTCCTCTTCCGGATAATTGTAACGGAAGGCGTTGTAGAGGGCCATGGGCGCAGCATCAACCTCTCTGGTCCCAATCCCCGCCTGCGCCACCGTAGCGTTGATCTCGGTCAGGGCGTCACGCTTGATCGCAACGAGGGCCACTTCCTTTTCCGGACCCGTCGAGTCCAGCATGGCCCAGTCCCAGATCACCTCCTCGATGGGAAAGGGGACGTGCTGCTGGGCCTCAAACTTGACCAGTTCGTCAATATTATCCTCCTGGAGCGCCGGCAGCTTCATGAAGCGGGTAAAGACCGACTGTCCGGACATGGAGTAGCGGACCTTTTCCTTCTGCACCTTCAGGGCAGTGGCCAACTCCTTGACGGCCAGGGTGATTTGCGGGAGACGCATCATCTCCTGAGAGGGATCCGCAAGAATGCTCTGCGAACCGTAGGACTTGAGGATCAGTCCACCTGATTTGGCGGGATCAAAGACCGCCATGGATATGCGTTGCGACCCTATGCTAAGTGCAACGGTACTCTCTGCGTCAGCCATCGTGTATTTGGAGGAGGTAATTACGGGGCAACCCGTAGTTGAAATAATGTTTTTGAATTAGGAAGGGCAGGATCAGCGCACTCGGGGTCGGGGCAACGGCCAATTGCCCTACCGCGGCTCGGTCTCGATTTCGAGGTAACGGTCCCACCAGAGAAACTTAAACGGCGTCTCGTTCTTGTTGAGCAGTGGATACTTGTTGGTCCGCTGCATGGTGGGCGACTGCCACCAGGGCTTGCTGATGCTGCCCTGCGAAGTAAAACGGGCGGGAGCAGCAGCACCCACCACACTTATTTCTCCACCCACCGCCGTGATTGAATTCTTGCCGGCCCGGTCACTTCCAGTCAGACGCTTGATGGTGGCGGGCGAGAGGTAACAGGAGAGATAGAAGTCCTCGTCAAGCGGAACGTTCACGTGTGTCACTTCCTTCTCCATCAGGAAGTACTTCTGACCAGCCTTGTCGATCTTGTTCTCAACCGCCACATACCAGCGCACAGTGAGACGGTCGACGTAACCGTCACGCGGAGCCGCTCGACCCGGGTCGAGTTTCACCTTCACTTCGACTTCCAGCCAATCCTTGGATTTCCATGCCTTCTTCCCGGTATTGCCTCCCACACTGGGAGATTGCAGATCCTCAAAAGTGGGATCGGACGACTCGATCTTTTTGACCGTCTGCGAGAGGGCTACGGGAGCTGCCGCAAAGACGGCCAGAGACAATGAAAGATGAACGAGATGTGGCAGGGCTTTGGATGACTTCATGATGGGCGCACCGTTGCGGAAACCTAAAAACGCCTCACCCCTTTGACCAGAAGAATTCTGCGTAAGGACTCAAGAGGATGCACGTAGTTACATGGTTACGCCCGAGGCCGGAGCAAACCACTCTTGCAACCGGGGACCAGCCACCCCACAAAGGTCCTCGTTCCGGAGTAATCCATGGAGGATCTGTCCAAAGCGATTCATAGCCACCGGCCTCTCGTCGTGGGAGCCGTGGGACATTGCAGGGCTATTAAGAACCCCATCGGGGTGGCAGACTGCCATCTCGTCGAATTGCGGCTGGATGCACTTGGATCCGGGCAGAAGATCCGCCAATTTGCTGAAAAACAGCGTGCTTCCCACCCCCTCCTGCTCACTGCTCGTCACCCGGATGAGGGAGGATTGAACGATCTTTCCTGCCCCCAGCGTGCCGGGATCCTCACCGACTTCCTCCCGCTGGGCTCCCTTCTCGATCTTGAACTACGATCTCTGCCTGAAATGAATGCCCTCTGGGAGGAAGCTAAGGACCGGGGCCTGATCCGAATTGCCAGCTGGCACGATTTCGAACGATGCCCTTCGCGGAGCGAACTGCAGGAAACCATCGCGGCGATGGCAGCATCCGGGGCAAGCGTGGCAAAATGCGCCTTCTTGCTGGATTGCCCTGCCGATCTGCAATGCCTTGCGGAGGCTCTTGAGAATCCCCCCCTGCCACTGGCTCTCATGGGTATGGGGCCCCTCGGCCCCAGCTCGCGCCTGTTGGCTGCCAGCCTTGGATCGGTTCTCAATTACGGTTATCTTGGAGAGGAGACCACCGCTCCCGGACAATGGCCCGCTCCCCTTCTGCGGGAAGCGATCTCGGTCCTGCTCTGAGCACGTGCCCGGGAGGCTCAGACCTGCGGCGTCCGAAACAGTCTGTGCCCCTGCGCGCAGCAACCGCTATCCGGAATCTTGATCAATCGTTCCCCGGAGGCTGGCTGATGATCTCTATCGGCGCTTCCGGCAAGGCGTCGAGAAAGGCCCGCCCGTAGCGCCGGGTCACCACCCGGTTGTCCAGGATTGCCACCATGCCGCGATCGCGGCTCGAACGAATGAGGCGTCCTACTCCCTGGCGAAGTTTGAGCACCGCTTCCGGGACGGAATAGTCCATGAACGGGTTGCCGCCCTGCTCTTCAATCTGCTCAAGTCGTGCGGCGGTCAGGGGATGATCAGGAACCGCGAAAGGCAAGCGCGTCACAATAACGTTCGAGAGGGATCTGCCCGGCACATCCACCCCGGTCCAGAAGCTGTCGGTTCCCAGCAGGACGCTCCGCTCGTCATCGCGGAACTCCTGCAGGAGGCGGTGCCGGGGATAACGCCTGCCCTGCACGAGAAGCCGCCAGTCCTGCTCATGACAAACGTCTTCCAGGGCATCGGCAGCCATCTGCAGGCTGCGATAACTGGTAAAGAGCACGAAGGCCCGTCCGTCACTGCGGTGGAGGAAATGTTCAATCCACCTCACAAGGGCCTCCTCATACTGCGGGGCCTTAGGATCGGGCATGGCCTTTACCACGTGTATTTTCATCTGCTCGCGGTAATCAAAGGGGCTGCCAATCCGGAGCGCTTCCACATCCTCCGCCCCGACCCGCCGCCGGAAATAGCTCAACCCGGGATCACCCGTGCCCAGGGTCGCGCTGGTCAGGATCGCGGTCCCGCCCTCCGAAAACAGGATCGGCCGCAGGCGCCCGGCCACATCGACCGGGGCGGCCCTCATGGCGTAGGAACTGCGGTCCGCTCCGCCAGCCTCCACCCAGTAGACGCACCCCCCGTCCTCCTGCCCAAGAAAGACCTCCAGGGTTGCGTGAGCCTCCCGCAGCCGTCGCGCGCCTTCCTGGATCTCGGCGCGACTCGTCTCATTTTCGGTCTTGTCCGCGAGAGCGTCCAGATCAGCCCAGAGCTCCCGCAACGGAGCTGCCAGGGTATTAGGCACGATCTCCGGTTCGCGCACCCGGAATTCCCGCCCCCACTCACCGAATTCGCTGACCTCTCCCAGCAAGCCAAAGAACTCCTCAGCTTCAGAGAGAGCCCGCTCGACCCCGGTCATGGCTTTGCCCATCCCCAGGGTTCGCAGTAACCCCTTCCTGGAGCGTGGATTATAGAGACGCTGGAGATCAAAGCGTAAGCCGGCCTGGCTGAGACGCAGCCCAAGCTGGTTCGATGCCACACTTTCAAGGGTATGAGCCTCATCAAAGACCACAAAGTCGTTTGGAAACAAGTAGCCGCCATTCTCCATCAGGGATTCCATGTCGAGAAGGGAGAAGAACAGAGTATGGTTCACCACAACCGCCTCAGCTTCAACGGCTTCCTTCCGCGCTTCCTGAAAAAAACAATCGCCCCGCACTCCACAGCTGCGGGTGGTGCAGATTTCCGCCTCGCTACAGACCAGCTGCCAGACTTTCGGGGATGGTTGAAAGTCCAGATCACTCAGGGTCCCATCCTGCGTCGTTTCATACCACTTCCATATAGCCTCCAATTCGTCCGATTCATCGCTGCTGAACAGATCGCCGCAATTCATGCGGGCACGCTTGAGGCGGGCCGGACAAAGGTAGTTACCCCGTCCCTTGAGAAGCGCAGCGTGGAAAGGCCTCCCGGTCAGCTTACGCACGAGAGGCAGATCCTTCTTCATGAGCTGCTCCTGAAGATTGATGGTATGGGTCGAAAAGACCGCCTTGCGCCCCTCCTCCAGCCCATAGGTCATGGCAGGCAGGAGGTAGGCCAACGATTTCCCCACCCCCGTTCCGGCCTCGACGACCAGTGAACTTTCGCTCTCCAGCGCACGACCCACCGCCTCGGCCATTTCCTGCTGCTCGGGACGGTACTCAAAATCCGGCGAACCGGCCAAAAGTCCCTCTCCTGAGAAGGCCTCCCTCATCTCGTCCTCAAGGGAAAAGCCGCTCGCCGCGTCACCCGGTATGATCATAAGGCAGCGGCAGGCGTGCCATTGGGCTCCCCGGTCATGCGGCATTTACAGTCTCTCCCCATCTCTCTTCTCGACCTCGAGCCCGTTTTAACTTCAGTCTCCCCAACAACCAACAACCAATAACCAGTAGCGATCCCCTCTCCGCTTTCCAAGTTTCTTCCCTGCGTCATTCTCGCGGTGCTGGCCACTCTCGCGGCCCTCACGCTCGTCCCGCGTGAGATCCAGGCCGTGAACATTCACCTCCTCGGATTTCCGGACAGCGACCGGACCACCCTGAATCTCCGCCCTGTATTCCTGGGCTCGCTCTGCTTCCTCCCCGCCATCGCCGCGCTCTGCTACGCCTTCGCGGGGGCTCTCGACCGCTACCTCACCCGCCAGATGCTCGGCGCCGTCGGCATCTGCTCTTCCGCTCTCCTCGTCATCTATGTCCTCGTCGACATCAACGACAACATCGACGAGTTCCAGAAGGCGGAGAACATCATCTCCTTCCTGTTGCAGTATTATCTGGTCACCCTGCCCCCTGTCTTCGTCCTCCTGATTCCCTTTGGCCTCCTCCTCGGCCTGCTCTACTCACTCGGTCGACTGTCTCACAACCGGGAGATCATCGCCATGATCCAGACCGGGCGCAGCGTCGCCCGGGTGATCGCCCCTCTCGGCGCAGTCGGTCTCTTTCTCAGCCTCGCCTGCCTCCTGCTCAACTACCATTGGGCCCCATGGGGCGAAGGCTACCGGGAGGCTCTCATCGAATTCGCCAAGTCCGGCTCGAAGAGCCAGGCGCGAAATGTGCTCTACGTGCACCGGGATGCCGAACGGATCGCTCACCGCTCCTGGCTGGTGGGAAGTTTTCCCTACAACTACACCCCGGAAGATCCCATCCTGGATGTGGTGGTCCGCAGCAAGGACGAAGACGGACCCACCTCCGTTCTTTATGCCAAGTCGGCCACCTGGTCACCCGGTTCCAAGAAATGGGCTTTCAACGACGCCATTCGCCTCGATCTCCGCTCCCGGTTGGACGACGGCACCCTCGCTGAAAAATTCGATACCGATCTGCCCAATCCCTATCTCGTCCACGATTTTCCCGAAACCCCCTGGCAGATCGTCACCCCTGGACTGCAGGAAGATTACCTCGGGATTCCCGAGCTCCGAAGCTGGCTCCAACAGTACGGGAGAGATGAATGGGCGCCGCGCCGGTCTTACCTCACCCAGTGGCATTACCGCTGGTCTCAACCGTGGATTTGCCTGGTGGTCGTCCTTCTCTCCGCCCCTCTCGGCATCGTCTTCAGCCGTCGCGGCACCGCAGGCGGAGTGGCCATGGCAGCCTTGCTCATCGGAGCCATGCTCCTCTGTTCCAAGATCTTTCTCACCCTCGGGGATGCCGGTCACCTCTCCCCCCCTCTCGCAGCCTGGGCCACCAATCTCCTCTTCACCTCCATTGCCCTGCTCCTCTTCTGGCGCCGCCTGCAGGGCCGCCCCATCTATCAGACCATCCTCAGTCACACTCCCTTGGGTAACGGGGATTGATTCTCCTCCTCGCTTTCACTTTCCACCGCGCCTACTTTCCCCTTCACTTCCGTCACGGCTCAGTCCCACCGTGACAAAGCCGATCACTTTCATTCTTCTCATGCCCCTCGCCGACTCCTGGCACATCAAGTCTCGTGCACATCATTGCTCCGTCACCGAGAAGCCGTTCACCGAAGGGGAAGCCTTCTATACAGCTCTCCTCCCTGACCCGGAGTCCGATGGCTACCTGCGGTTGGACTTCTCCCAGGCGGCCTGGGACGCCCGTGCCGAGGAATCCGAGCAACCCTTCTCCTTCTGGCGCACCGTCTACCGACCTCCCGAAGTGGAAGCCAAGGTCGAGATCGTCGACAGGGATGATCCTGAAGCTCTCCTCACCAGCCTGATCGAGCAGGATGAAGCTCACACCGAAAACACCCGTTACATTCTGGCCGTCATGCTCGAGAGGAAAAAGATCCTTATCGAAACGGACTCTCAGAAGACCCGCACCGGGCTCCTTCGTATCTACCAGCACCGCTACTCGGGCGAGATTTTCATCGTGAAGGACCCCCAGATTTCCCTTAGCCAGGTGACTCCCCTCCAGGAAGAAGTCCAAAAACTCCTCTCCCCAGATGAAGAAGCATCGGCGGAAGGCGAAAGCGAAGAACCGACCGCGGCAGATACCGACGGGAAATAAGGCGGCCTGATCTGTCGTTTGCCAATTGATCTTCAGGCAGGCAGGGAGGGTGGATTCACTCCCTCATGAAAAGGCATCCTCCGCCCCCCACCGCTCGACATCCCAATAGCCCTTAATCCTGATTGCCACTAATTAATACCCAATATTCCGATAACCCCCTTTTCCTTTTTGACGGGAAATGGCTATCCTTGCCTGATCGGCAGGATTCCAGACCTCCAAAATGCAATCTTCCATGGATTTCGACGCGCAATCGTCCGATACTCAACCCGGTGCCAGCGTAACCCTTGCCGGTGCCACGAGCTCCGGTCCGATCGATCACAAGCAGGCTGTCGAACTGGTCATCTCTCTTTGTGATAAGACCGCTCCCGCGCACCAGCGGGGTCTGGCATACGGTGGACTCGCCCCCCGCAAGGTGCTGATTGATGAGAACCTCAACCTCTCCCTCACCCTTGAACCCGCTTCCGGACCACTTGAGGCCATTGATGAAAGCAACCGCGACTACGTCGCACCGGAATTGCTCGCCGGAAAAGACTGTAACGCACGCTGCGACGTCTATTCGCTGGGCCGCATCCTCTACCGGCTCCTCACCGGCACGGCTCCGCAGGGTGACACCCCCCCCGCTCCTTCCTCCATCCGCAAGACTCCCCTGGTTCTGGACACCCTGATCAAGAAGGCCACCACCCCCGATCCCGAGGCACGTATCGACTCAGTGGAAAAGCTGGCCAATGACCTCCTCCTGACCGCAAAACTGCAACCCACCATCAAACGCCCGGAGGCCCCCGTCACCCGCATGCCCGAGCGTCCCCGGCGACCGCCTCCGTCCGCCAACATCAGGCCTGACCGATCCATCGAGATTCCCTGGAGTATCATTACCAAGATCGCCCTCGCCCTCGTCGCCCTCTGGGTGATCATCCAGTTGACCTCAAACTTCGGCCGGGAGGTGGAGGAAGGAATGAGTCCAGCTCCCTACGACTCGGGCCGGGACCGTGAAATTGCCGAGCGCCGTGATCCCATCGATCGGGACCGCGACAGGCAGGACGCATCCCCGAACCCCGAGACCAGGCCCCGGACCAGAGCCCCCGTTCCCCTTGAGCGCCTCCGCGACTCCCTCTCCCGCCTGAAGGCTGCCCTCCATGCCGGCCAGCGCAATGAGCTGCCGCCAGGGGCAATCTGGCGTAACGACAGCACCTACGCCCTCTGGGACCGCTCCATGACCTGGCAGGACGCCAGGGCATTTGCGGAAGCTCATGGTGCCCACCTGGCGATCCTCTCCGACCGCGGAGAACGCCAATGGATCCGCGACCAGTTCGACCTGCGTTATCCAATCTGGCTCGGGGCCGGCAAAGGAGCACACGATCGCTGGCAGTGGCTCGATGGCATGCCCATGCCCACCACCCAGTCGGTGGGCAAACCGGAAGACCGTTACCTCGCCCTCAACAATAACGGCCTCATCATGCCTGCCGACGCCAAACGGAAATGTGATGTCCTGCTTGAGTGGCGGGACGACGGCACCAACCCGGGCACCGAACGCGAACAGCTCAAACGGGTCAAGGCCCTCGCCCTGTCGGGATCCAGGGAGTCCCTCCTCCAGGGAGCGGGACTCCCCATTGGCACCCGCACCTTTGGGAACTCCCATTTCTACGCGCTCAGGGGCGACATGGTTTCCTGGGATGAAGCGCTCGACCTGGCTGCCATTCACGGAGCCTATCTAGCCGTCCCTTCCAGTGCCGAAGAACACCGCTGGATCTGTGAAAACTTCTGGATCTACCTTGGCACGGGTCAGGGACTCTGGCTGGGAGGATTCCGGGGGCAGGCAGGCCAACCGTGGAAGTGGGTCAGCCGGGAATCCTGGCACAGCGCCGGCCTCCCGGAGAATGCCAACACACACCCCCTGTTCAATCGCATTCTCCTGCAGGGCGCAGGAGAAACCGGAACCGGCAGATGGACCATGGTGGACGGTTCCAGGAGAAAGGCCCCCGGCATGCTCCTGGAATGGAGTTCATCGGTCGATGGCAGTGCCGGAAAAGTTGCCCGGGAATTTGCCGCCGACCCGTGGCTGGCCGCCATCAACCGCAAAACCCAGCAGTTCGTCGGAGCCGATCTGAGCGCCTTCGACTGGGACAGGAGAAAACTGGTCGAACAGTATGTTCGCAGCCTTAAGAATTTGATCCGCGCCCAGAAGTCCGCAACGAGGAATGCACTCCGCCAACCGGGTCAGGACACAGTGGCCCTGCGCGAGAGACTTGCGATCTGGGAGAGCCTCGAAAAGGACCTCGTTGAAGCCTCCGGGAAGAACCAGCTCCTGCGTGCCCTCCCTGCTGACGGCCCCAAGGCCTTTATTGCCATTCACGAGCGCGCGACCGGGACACTCACGCAACTTGAGGACAAATACGACGCCAAGATCAAGGAACGGCAGAAGACCTACCGCAACCAGATCGAAGTTCAGGCCCAAGCCCTTTCGGACCAGGGGCATCTCGAGACAGCCAACGATCTCCACAGTGCCCTGCGCCCGCTCAAACCCGATCTCAAGGCCTTCCTCCGCCTCCTCTACCCCAGAAATCCGGACCGCGGCACTCTCCCCTGGGAACCACGCCGGGATCTCCCCGGGGGGAACGAATAGGCCCCTGCTACTCCATGCGGGTAGGATTTTTGCATCGATTCTGCCAGCAGGACCACAAGTCCATCAGCCCCTCTGCTGCAACCGGGTTCCGTGGCGTCCATAATTAGCTAATAACCGCTTGCCAGTCCCCGCGTTCCTCGCTCAAACTGTTCCCCGTAATGAGAAAACTGATCCTGATCGCCTCCCTCTTTGCCTTGTCCGGCGGTGCCTACGCCGACATCCAAGCGCCTCCGGGAGCACAGTACAACTCCACTCGCAAGCTCGGTCGCGCCCTCGCCAACATCTTCTACGGAGCGGTCGAGATTCCCGAGCAGTTTTTCCGTCGTGGCAGTCAGGGCGGTCGCAAGGCCGGCGGATCCTACGGAATCGTCGCTGGAGGCCAGCGCACCCTCCAGCGCATGGGCTACGGTTGCTACGAGCTCCTCACCTTCTATTGCCCTACCTATAACGGCACCTTCAAGCCGCCTTACAAGAAGTGCGGAGCCGATTGGCGAGTTGAAATGAACCCGCACGACGGGCTGTCTGAGTTCCCGCCTGAACTCGGCTTTGAATCCGCCTTCAGCCATGCCCGCCGTCAAAGCCGGTAACGACAGGACCCTTTCCCAGTAAAACCCAACTATTAGAGAGACCCGGCTCAGGCCGGGTCTTTTTTTTCGTTGCCAGTCCGTTCGAAATTCCGGCATGGAAAACACTCCCACCCAGCGAACACCTTCAGTGTTGACCCGGGCAAACGGTCCCTCTGCGCCGAAACCAATCACTGGTCACCCCTCGGTGAGGCTGCTAAGATCATTCCAACAGCTCATGCGGCCCCTTCTCCTCCTACTTGTCCTGGCCTCCAGCATGGCAGCTCCAGCTGCCATGCGTGCCTGGCGCAACCCGGAGGGCACCAGGAGCTTCCAAGCCGAGTATCTCTCCAGCGACGGCGCACGTGTCACCCTCAAGCGCCACGATGGACGGATCATCACCCTGAGCATCAGGAAACTGCACACCGAGGACCAGGACTGGGTGCGCAGCAATGTCGCTCCCAAGGATCTCGCCGCTGACGCCCCACCCCCCAAAGGCGCAGCATTCGACCAGCTCGAGTTCGGCGACGACCGCAATACGGTGGAGAAGAAACTCAAGGTCAGTTCACTCGTCACCTCCGCTGGCGACGGAATCTTCCTCGGGCGCACCGGACTCAATGGGATCTACAAGACCAAGGCCACCATCGGCGGACTGCACTGCTTCCTTTTCTTCGACTGGCATAAAAGCGGGGGACTTCGTGAAGTGACCCTCCAGACCCAACCCGTCAGCAAGGGCCAGTATATCACCTCCCTGCGTGGCAACTGGACCGAACTCATCGACCTCCTCGGCAAGTTGCATGGGCGACCGGTGCAGGCCGCCGGTTTTCCCGGTGTCGACGAGCTTCAGGACGGTGCCATCCTGGGCTCCCACCTCTGGTACACCGAGGAAGGACACAGTGTCATTCTGGGAACCGGGCAGGAAGGCAGTGGTTACAACGTGGTGGTTCGAATCACTTCCGAACGTATCCGCCCGGTGCCCCTTGGAGTTCCAGCCGCCACTCCCGGAGCGAACGATCCGGACAGCCCTCTTCCCAAACCCTCCAACTTCCAGCCCTGAAGCATCGGTGCCGGGGCAAGGCCGCCCTCCCCCCCTTCACAAACACCTCGAAGGAGAGGGGGTTGGCCTGCTCCTCCTCGCAGTCGAGTCATCAGCAAAGCCGGAGAGGATGACCTGGCTCTTCGATCCGGTGGGAATTCCTTCTGTGTCCACCGAGCTGGACATCCCGGGAATTCATTCAGTTTTGGTTTTTGGCCTGGAATGACGGGAGAAGAACCTGGCCATGTAGCCGATTGCTTCGGACATCTGAGCCCTCGGAAGGCGATGCCCACTCCCCTTCACCGCATAAAGCAGCAGTTCATAGTCGGCTTTCTCCGGTGAGTAACGGGTCAGCGTGATCTGCCCGGTTTTCTCCAGCACCGCGGATTCAGTCTTGGCACCGTGATTAGCGGCCCACAACTCCATGGTCTTCCGGGCCGGATAAAATACTTCTCCCGGAACCTTGGACTCCCCGGCGAAGAGGGCGTCTTCCGTCCCGCAGACCAGCAGGATCGACAGCTTCGGCCGCTCCCTGGGCACCGGTGGCCTGTTGATCATCGCTCCGCGCATCGGGGCAATCGCCGCGAAGAGATCCGTCTCCATGGCCAGGCGGAAACAGAAAATGGCTCCGCTTGATCCTCCCGTGGCATAAAGGCGGGTCCGGTCAATGGACGCGTTCTTGTCCAGATACTCAACGGTTTTGACCACGAAGCCGACGTCATCGCTACTACTGAAGCGATGATTACTGAATCCATTCCAGGCAGTCACCCCTCTCCGGTTACGCTTCGCATTACTGAGACCCTGGGGACTGACACTGATATAGCCGTGATTTCTCACCAACTCTTCAAGCTGGCGGTGATATCCCTCCATGGGACCGCCGGCCCCGTGAAACCCGAACACCACCGGATACTTTTTTGAGGCATCGTAATCCCCGGGCACCCGCACCAACAGCTGGCGCAACTCCTTGTCGTGCATGAATTCCACCCGGTTCGTACCGGGCTTGAGATCTTTCCCATGTGAATTCACCAGGGGATGAAGGCAAAGAACAAGCAGGAGCGGGTGCAGGGTCTTCATGCTTCGGTCAATCTTCAGCGGGCTCGTTCTGATCCAGATGGTGTCAGGACAGGAACGTGTCAGCGCACCTTGATACTCACCCCACCCTGCTATCCAAGGATGTTCTAGCCCCGGGAGGGGAACGATGCTGCTCTCCGTCGCAATGCAGCTGTAATGGATACAGAACGACCCGTTACAAATGGATGGATCGGCGCCCGGCACCCAGGCTTGCACAAAAAAGGTCCCTGAAACTCTTCAGGGACCACTGCGGAATTTCCCTGCTTAGGGAATACTCAAATCTCCTCCTGCCTTCTGCGGCGAAGGAACCCAAAAAGCGAGAGAGCGCAACGAGCCAGCAGGGAAGGCTCGGGGAGGGCAGTTCCGGGCGCGCCCAGGGCCTGCAGCTCTATCTGACTGAGAGCGATGTCAAAAATCGCAACGTTACTGGTGACAATCAGATTGTCCTCACCATCATTGTCAGCAAAGAACTTGATGATGTTTCCCTTGTCGATCAGGCTAATCCTGTCCCATTCATCGGCGGCAACCGCCCAGGAGACGGTCTTGGGTGAAAAACGCTGGAAATCCATTCATTCAGGCAAAATTCCCCTTGTAGGCACTCAGAGAACCAGACAGCATGCAAATAGTCATGCGGCTGAAAGCACCCAACCTGTTCAAGTTTGCCTCCATGGGGATGATCGGGATGGCGTTTGCCCATGCGGTGCATGCCTCCACCATCGTCCACAGCGTCGGCGAGCCGAGCTTCGGAGCGGCGGTGGCCGGGGGAGGCGGTTATAGTTATGCGACTACAGCCGCATGGACACAAAACGCCAATTGGTTTTACAGCACGGCCTATGTCACAGGGACCAGTGCCAAGCGCCCGTTGCCCCGCACCGGTGATGTCGCCTTGCACGGGATCAGCCAGTACACTTCACAGGTACTCACCGACACCTTCGTGGCCGGCCGCACCTATACGTTTTCAATCTACTTGAGCGGGGATGGCGACTCGACCGGAGATTCAGACCGGACCTGGTTGTACCTCTTCGACGGCGACGCGGTTCCCGCCGGGACATTCGCCGAAGGATCGGAATTGGTGCGGGCGAGATGGATCAGCGACGGTACTGTGGACACCCTGACCCAACCGAACGGAACCGGGGCCGCCTCCGGAACCAATGAGGGATGGTCGATCGGTGTCAATGGGACTGGCGACTGGGTCACGGGCGGAGGGACGTGGGGATTGGCGACCCTCAGCTATACCGCGACCGCTGCGGAAGATGGCCACCCGATCGGGATCGCAATGTGGGGAGCGGGGGATGCGGCATGGGACGACGCCGGTGTCACCTCAACTCCTGAGCCGTCGATCTCAATGCTCTTCGCGTTGAGTGGCGGGCTCCTTTTGCGGCGGCGCCGCAAGACGTCCTGATCGTTGATTTCTCCGCGGGAGACTTGGCGTGCTGAGGGGCTTGTCCCTAAGCTCCTGTGATGTCGTCCTCTCGGAAGAAAAATAAGGGAAAAGACAAGCGCAAGGCGCGGGTCAAGCGCCGGCAGGAGGGTGCTCGCCAGGCGATGTCGCGCATTGTGGCGCCGGTGAAGGCGAGCATGCGCAACAGCCGGTCCCTTAATCAACGCGCGGTGCGGGCCTGGGATGCCGGCGACTACGACGCCGCCCTCAAGCTCTTTGAGCAGGATCAGCGCAAGCGGCCAGGCCAGGTCGAGCCCTTGCTCGACCTCGGAAAGTCTTATGGTCTGCGCTACAACTATTCGCGCGCCGAACAGTGTCTGGAAAAGGCTCTCAAGCTTAGCGGCGCGAATCCAGCATGCCTCGGGATGGTGGGCGAAATTTACCACGCCTTCTCGCAGTTCGATCTAGCCGAGGACTATCTGTGCAAGGCTCTCGAGGCCGGAGGTGATTCGGCCCCAGCGTCGGTCGAACTGGCCACCATCTGCGAGCGCCTGCACCGTCTTGACGAGGCAGACGCTCATATCGCGTGTGCCCTCGCGGCCGAGCCCGACCATCCGAAGGCCCGTCTCGTGCAGGCCAAGCTGGCGCGACGCAGTGGCGATTCCACGCGGGCGGAATCGTTCCTCCGTGACCTGCTCGCGATGCCGGACTCCGATCATCACTGGGAGGCATCCTATGCGCTCGGGGCAATCCTCGACAAGGAAGGAGACTACGACGGAGCGATGGAGGCTCTGATCGAGGGCAAGCAGTGGCACCGCGGCCGGGCCCCGACCAAACTTGCCCGGGCCCAGGCCGGAAACGTCCTGGCTCGCAATCAGCGCCTGATGGAAACGATCACCCCCGATCACTTCCAGCGGTGGAATTCTGCGGAGGTCGCATCGTCTGGGGAGGGAAGGGCAATCGCGCTGCTTTGTGGACACGCCCGCTCCGGCACCACCCTCATCGAGCAGGTCCTGGATTCGCACGAGGGCCTCGTCAGTTCCGACGAGACTCAGATCATGTCGGATGATGTCTACATGGCCCTGGCGCGCCGGTTCCCCACTGAGCTGTCGGTCCCGGAGATGCTTGATGGCCTGCCGGACGAACAGATGGCGGATGCTCGCGAGCGCTACTTCCAGCTGAGCGAGGCGTTTCTGCGGGAACCGATCGGGGCACGGATCCTGCTCGACAAGAACCCCGAGCTGACCCTGCTGATCCCGGTCATCGCCCGTGTCTTCCCTGAGGTTCGCATCATCTTTGCGCTGCGCGATCCGCGCGATGTCTGCCTGAGCTGTTTCATGCAGGCCCTGCCCATGAACTCCGTGAGTGTGAGCTACCTCACCCTGGAAGAGACCTGCCGGAAGTACGCCACCGTTATGAAATCCTGGCTCGCCCTCCGCCCGATGTTGACCTGCCGGTGGACGGAGACACGCTACGAGGACAATGTTGCCGACCTCGAGGGCGAAGCGCGGCGCCTCCTCGAGTTCCTCGGATTATCGTGGGACGACAAGGTGCTCAAGTTCTACGAACACGCTCGTCAAAAGCACGTGCGCTCCCCGACCTACGAGGCCGTCACCAAGCCGGTTTACTCCGGCGCGGTAGGACGCTGGCGCCACTACCAGAAGTTTTTCGAACCGCACCTCGAAGTCCTTGCGCCCTTCGTGCGCGAGTTCGGCTATGAGGAGTGATCGCCTTGAGAATCAGTTACCGGTCTTATTCCGTGATGCTCACGCCGATGTTGTCGATCGACAAGCCACTGAAGGCGTCCGCACTGCTGTCACTGACGAAGTTCCATTCCACGAGGATCGTCTCGGCGAGGGCCTCGGCAACGACGGGGATGGTGATGGTGGCATAGTCGGTGTTGAGGACGCTCATATCGAGGTGCGTGTCCGCTCCGAGTTGCACCTGGTCGGCAGCGCGCAGGAAGCGCACCACCGCGGTGTCCCCGAATCCATCCGCGTCCCGGAAGGCAGCGAAGGAAAGTTCCGCTTCGCTCACGCCAGTCAGGTCGATGGCAGGTGAGCGAAGGGAGATATTGGAATCAGTCCCGTAGTCGCCGAGGTTGGTGCACCAGGCGTT
>Ga0315338_1000448_pt1 | contig 96368 bp, 72 predicted proteins | sample ASW8metaG_FD_204518 | JGI IMG/M metagenome (GOLD analysis project Ga0315338, IMG submission 204518) | Ammonia-oxidizing marine archaeal communities from Monterey Bay, California, United States - ASW #8 | ecosystem: Environmental > Aquatic > Marine > Coastal | place: USA: California | collected...
CCAAGGCCGCCGCGAATGAACGCTTGGCCGAGATTAAGGTCATGGTGTTCAATGATCTGTTGGAAGCGGTTGATCTAGCCGAAATCAGCAAGTTGGAACCAAGCGAGGTCCGCGAAGAGATCACGGACATGACCGCTGAAATCATCAGCATGCGGTCGCTTGTCTTGTCGGTCCAGGAACAGCAACAAGTCGTTGTTGACATCTGCAATGACATCCTCGGGCTCGGTCCCCTGGAGCCCCTGATCGAGCGCGATGATATCGCCGACATCATGGTCAACGGCGCCGGCCAGGTGTTTATCGAAACCGACGGCAAGATCGAGCTCACCGATATTCAGTTCCGCGACAACGCGCAACTCATGAATATCTGCCAACGCATCGTCACCGCCGTCGGACGCCGAGTTGATGAATCAAGCCCCATTTGCGACGCCCGCCTTCTTGATGGCTCGCGCGTCAATGTCATTGCTCCGCCACTGGCCATCGATGGCGCGGCGCTTACCATTCGTAAGTTCAAGAAGGAAAAGCTAAAACTCGAAGACCTTGTCAAATTCGGCAGCGTCACGGAGCAGGTGCGTAAGATACTGGAAGTCATCTCGGCTGTCCGGCTCAACGTTCTGATCTCCGGCGGCACCGGGTCCGGCAAGACGACGCTTTTGAACATTATGACCGGCCATATCGACTCTGGCGAACGCATCATAACCTGCGAGGATTCGGCGGAGCTTCAATTGCAGCAGCCGCACGTCGTCCGCCTGGAGACCCGCCCGCCCAACTTGGAGGGGGCAGGCGAGATTACCATGCGGGACTTGGTCAAGAACTGCCTGCGGATGCGCCCGGAACGGATCATCGTCGGCGAGGTCCGTGGACCCGAGGCTTTCGACCTGTTGCAGGCCATGAACACGGGCCATGACGGATCCATGGGCACCATCCATGCCAACAATCCGCGTGAAGCCATCAGCCGTGTCGAGAATATGATCGCCATGGGCGGCTATACCTTGCCCGCCAAAGCGGTGCGTGAACAGATCGCGGCGGCCGTGCATGTCATCATCCAAGCACAGCGGCTGCGCGATGGCTCACGTAAGATCACCCATATTACCGAAGTGATCGGCATGGAAGGCGATATCATCACCCTTCAGGATCTCATCACCTTTGATCTTGAGGGCGAGGATGAGGACGGCAAGCTCCTCGGAAACCACAATTTCTCCGGCGTCAGGCCGGCTTTCTGGGAAAAGGCACGTTATTACAATCTGGAGCACAAGCTGGCGGAAGCCCTGGACATGTTCGGCGCCTGACATGACCCAGGAAACCATCATCCTCATCACCATTGGTTCAGTTGTCGCCATGATTCTGGCCGGCGGTTTGGGTATCGGCATTACCATGTATTTTCGGCCCAAAGTGCTTTTGCGTCGGCGCATGAATCAAATCGGCGTGATCGGCGAAGGCGCATCAACGGAAAAGGTTGAAAGCCGCCGCCAGAAACGAATTCAAGAGAAAGTCAAACAGCTCGGTGACAAAGGCGAAAAACAGAGCCGGCTCGAAGCCATCCGTATCCAACTAATCCAGGCTGGTTTGGATATTTCGGTTAGCGCGTATTTCGTTATGAGTGCTGTCCTCGCTGTTATCGCGACGCTTGTATATCTGGTCTTGGGGTACCCGCCGCTCGGCGCCATCGCAGTTGCCTTAATCGGCGGGCTTTTGGTTCCCAAGATGCTGATCGGAAACATGGCCCGCCGACGCCAGAAAAAGTTCACCGCCGGCTTCGCCGACGCGGTCGATCTGGTCGTGCGCGGTGTACGTTCCGGTCTCCCCATCAACGAATGCTTCAACATCGCGGCGCGCGAGTTCGATCCGCCGCTTGGCGAAGAATTCCGGTTACTGGTGGAGGGACAGAACCTCGGCATGACGATCGACGATTTGATGGCGCGCGGCATCGAGCGAATACCTACGTCAGAGTACAAGTTCTTTGCCATTGTCATCCAAATCCAGCGGCAGACCGGCGGCAATCTTGCTGAAACCCTGGCCGGGCTATCAAGCGTGCTTCGCGAACGCAAGAAAATGCGCGACAAGGCCAGGGCGATGGCAAGTGAGGCAACGGCATCCGCGGCGATTATCGGGTCCCTTCCCTTTGCCGTCAGTCTCTTGTTGTCGATCGTTAACCCTGACTACCTGATGATCCTGTTTGAAAATAGTACAGGGCAAATGCTGGTCGGCGGCGGCCTGTTCTGGATGTTCCTTGGCTGCATGGCCATGAAAAAGATGATTAATTTTCAGGTGTAGTCATGACAGCCTTAGCAAGAATGGATTTCGCCACAATTATCGTTTGGCTCCTGGGTTTGGGGGCTTTCATTTCCGTTGCCGTCTTTGCCTTCTCGTTCGCCATCAAAGGCAAGCGCTCAAAACGAATTAAGGCTGTGGTCAATCAGCACCGTGGCGATCTTAGCCGCGGTCAGGCGGAAGGGCTGGCCCGGCCGTCGGTAGTGCGTCAAAAGAAGGTTAAGGCGCATGAAGAACTGGCCCAAAAACTCCTGGCCGCCCTGAAACTACAGAACGTCATGTTCTCGGATAATATCCGCAACAACCTGGCTCAAGCTGGGATAAGAGGCCGCGCGGCAGTCACTGTTTATGTGGCGTCGCGCATTGTCGGCATCGTCGTCGGTTTCTTCCTTACCTTGACGCTTGTCGGCCTGATGAAGAACTTCAACTATCCGGACATTATGAAGTTTGTCTTCGCGGCGATCGGAGGCGGTGTCGGCTTTTATATGCCGAAGATTCTCTTGAGCAATACCATCCAAAAGCGTCAAACGGAGATGACCTCGGGCTTCCCCGATACTTTGGATTTGTTGCAGATTTGTGTCGAGTCGGGATTGAGTGTCGAGTTGGCGTTTTCCCGGGTCACCGAAGAGATCATGGAAAACTCTCCGATCCTGGCCCAGGAGTTGGGCCTTACTTCGGCCGAGTTGGCCTACCTGGGTGACCGGCGGATCGCCTACGAGAATTTTTCGAAACGGGTCGGGCTGCCGACGGCCAAGTCACTGGCAACCACATTGATCCAGTCGGAACAATATGGAACCCCGGTCGGCGCCGCGCTTAATGTGCTGGCCCAGGAGAAACGTGACGAACGCATGTCAGCGGCAGAAAAAAAAGCGGCGGCCCTGCCCGCCAAACTGACAGTTCCCATGATCATCTTCTTTCTTCCCGTCTTGTTTGTCGTGGTCATTTCCCCGGCGATCTTGAAGAACATGGGCGACTGAGGCGCGCCTGAACCCGCCCCTCGGCGCCCATCAACACATTCCGGCCGGATAGGATCTGCGCATGAACGAACGGGGCCGATATCTGATTGTTGGCGGCGCCGGTTTTCTCGGCAGTCACTTCGCTGACCGGTTGTTGGCCGATGAGGCGACGGACATTGTGACGGTTTATGATAACTTCTCCTCAGGCAGGGAGCGGCATATTTCGCATCATATAAATGACGAGAGATTTGCGGTCGTTCGGGCTGATGCTCAGGATTTAGACTCCTTGACCGACGCCATGACAGGGCACCAAACCGTCATCCATCTGGCCGCCAATCCGGATATCGCCCGCGCGGTGACAGATCCGGACATCGATTTCCGCGAGGGAACCATGCTGACCCGAAACGTACTTGAGGCCATGCGGCAGTCCGATTGCCGACAAATCCTCTACGCCTCAGGCAGCGGCGTTTACGGCGATTTGGGAGATCTCGAGGCGGCCGAAGATCAGGGCGGCATGCGACCTATCTCCACCTACGGGGCCAGTAAACTGGCCTGTGAGTCCCTGATATCGGCCTATAGTCATATGTTCGGGTTGAGCGGATACAGCTTCCGTTTTGGCAATGTGGTCGGGCCTCGCCAAACGCACGGCGTCGGCTTCGACTTCATCCGTAAACTTCTCGACGACGGGACCCGGCTGGATATTCTCGGCGACGGCGAACAGAGTAAGTCGTACATCCACGTTGATGATACCGTCTCCGCCGTCCTGCACGCAGCGCGTCACGGAACCGGCGGCTACGATGTCTTCAACGTAGCAACCGGCGACTACATCACCGTCAAGGAAATCGCCGCCCTGGCGGTTGACTGCGTGGGGTTGAGTCAAAGTGACGTGGACTATCAGTTCAGTGGCGGGGATCGTGGTTGGAAAGGAGACGTTCCCGTGGTCCGCCTCAACACCGAACGGATTCAAAGTCTGGGCTGGGAGTGCGGCCATACGACACACGACGCAATCAAGATGTCCCTGGCGGCGCTATTGGACGAGACCCGATCGGAAGCCGCATCATGATTATCACGCGAACCCCCTTGCGAATTTCAATTGGCGGCGGCGGAACCGACCTTCCGTCTTATTACGAAAAGTTCGGTGGATTTGTCATTTCAGCCGCCATCAACAAGTACGTCTACATCACCGCCAACCAGACATTCCGTCCCGGCTACTTCCTGAAATACTCCAAGATCGAAACCGTCGAGACATGCGATGAGATCCAGCATGACATTATCCGTGAAACGGTTCGGCGCATGGCGATGGGACCTAATCTTGAAATTTCCAGCATCGCCGACGTGCCCGCGGGAACCGGGCTCGGGTCGTCGGGAAGCTTTACCGTCGGTCTGCTCCACGCCCTGCATGCTTACAAACGCCTCCATATCAGCACATCCGAACTTGCTCATATGGCCAATGACATTGAAATGAACGTGCTCGGCGAGCCCTGCGGTAAGCAGGACCATTACATCGCCGCCTACGGCGGGATCACGTGCCAGGAGTACGGCGCCGACGGGAGCGTAACCATCTCGCCGTTATCCATTGATGATGCAACCCGGCGTGACCTACGAGAAAACCTGATGCTGTTTTTTACCGGCTACAGCCGAACGGCATCAGAAGTGCTCGATGATCAGAGGGCGAAGTCTGAGGCCGGCGACCCAACCATGTTGGAGAATTTGGAATTCATCAAGACGCACGGCCAGCGTATTCAGGGCGTATTGGAGGCTGGCGACACAAGCGGCTTTGCCGAACTTATGAACGAGCACTGGCAACGCAAACGTGATCGCTCTGCCAATATTTCCAATGGCGAAATCGATGATGTCTATGAACACGCCCGCAAAAACGGCGCCTTGGGCGGAAAATTGGTCGGCGCCGGCGGCGGCGGGTTTATGCTTTTCTATACCCGGGAACGGCCCCGGCTTCGCGACGCCATGGCTGACAGAGGATTGCAGGAGATGGATTTCGCCTTCGACTTCGATGGCTCAATCGTGCAATTGCGGGCCTGATGCAATGCTTGATCCTTGCCGGCGGCTTGGGAACGCGCATGCTGCCGATGACCGAGCAGATGCCGAAAGTCCTGTTGCCGGTCAATGGCTGCCCCTTCGCCGATTATCAACTTCAATGGCTGGCCGGCCAGGGCGTCACCCGGGTGGTATTTTCCATCGGCCATTTAGGCGAGATGGTTCGCGAGTTTGCCGGGGACGGCGGCAAATGGAATTTGGACATCACCTACACAGACGAAGGTTCGGCCCCGCGCGGCACAGCCGGAGCCATTCGTTTGGCAGTCGAGCGCGGTCAAATGGACGAAGGCTTTTTCGTTCTCTACGGTGATTCTTATCTGGATATCGATATGCCCGCTGTTTGGGCGGCGTCCGACAACGGCGAGCATCCCTTTATCACCGTTTACCGCAACCAAGGTCGCTGGGATGCAAGTAACGCTAAGGTGCAAGATGGCAAAGTCATCCACTTCGAGAAGGGGCGCACTGATGCCGCTGAATTTGGGATGGAACACATCGATTACGGTCTCTCGGTACTGACCCGACAGGTTATTCTCGATGAGGTCGCGACCGAGGGAGCATCCGACCTCGCCGAGGTCTATCACAACTTGAGCATTAGGGGGGATCTCTGCGCCTTCGAGGCGACGGAAAGGTTTTACGAGATTGGATCACCGCAAGGCTTGGCGGATTTGGAAGCCTATCTCTTGAAAATCGAAGACCGGGCGGCCAATCATGAGTGATCTTACGGCGCCCAGCCCTTTCGCGACGGATAGCTTAAGCATCCCCCAAGTGGTCTCGCTGATCTTCGTTGTCACCACCGTCAATCTGGTTTGGTGGATGGTTGGCGGAGCGGGCATCGCCGATGGCGGTTTGGCCGGCGCCGATGGATACATGCGGCTGGTACGGGTCGAGCGCCTGGTTGAGACCGGCGCCTGGTTCGACATCGGCATTCCCCGCGCCAATGCCCCCTATGGCGGATCCCTCCATTGGACCCGCCTGTTCGATGGCATTCTTTTGGCTCTGGCCCTGCCGCTGACGTCGTTTCTTGAATTCAAGGCGGCGCTTTATTGGGCCGGCGTCCTGGTTTCGCCGATCCTGCATTGCGCCATGGCAATCACTCTCGCCTGGGCCGCGCTCCCCATTCTCGGGCGTACGGGGGCGTGGCTCGCCGGACTCCTGACAGCGCTTCAATTCGGCATTCTTGCCTACGCCACGTTGGGCCATGCGGACCATCACGTGCTTTTCGGATTGCTCGCCGCGCTATCCATCGGACTGACATTCCGGTCCCTGGCCTTGTCGGACGGCGGCGGACGAGTGAATTTTGCCCTGGGCTGCACCTTGGCCTGCGGCATTTGGGTCGGACCGGAGGCCGCGGTGTTGATGACACTATGCCTGGGTGTTACCGCCCTTCCGTGGTTGGCCGGCGAAAATCGTTCGGTACGCCGGAATAAGGAAATCACACTTGGCCTCGCGATTGCCCTGACATTGGTTATTCTCGTTGAACGAGGCGCAGGCGGTTTTCTGGCCATACACTACGACCGGGTCTCCATCGTCTACGTCGCATTGGCTGCGTTGCTGGGTATATTCTGGCTCATCGCAGAGACTCTCTCCAGCCGCCTATCTCCACCGCGGCCGTGGCCAATCCGGCTCGCCATTGGAGCCTGTGGTATTGTCGCCATCGCCTTGATCATGCGGACTCTTTTTCCCCAAGTTTTTATGGGGCCGCTGGCGGACCTAGACCCGAAGCTGATCAGCCTGCTAAGCGAAGTTCGCGAGTTTGGCGGGATCGACACGGCGCAGAAATTCCTGGTGTACGCGGGTAGCGCGGCCATTGCCGTACCCTGGGCCATCTGGCTAACCGTCAAGGAGTGGCCGTCCCCTGAGAGGTGGAAGTGGGTCATGGTTGCGGCATGTTTATTCGTCTATCTCGCTTCTGCCGCCAACTGGCTGCGCAATGCTATTTACGCCGATTTGTTTATTGCCCTTTGTCTGGCCGGTCTCCTCGTTCATCTCGACCGCGGCATTTCCGCCCGCTTCTCCGGCGCCCTTAAATCACTTCTGGTGGTTCTTTCGTTTGCCGTCATCGCAGTCGGCCCCCTTGCCGCGGCGACTCTTATCTCCGGGCTTTGGAAATTCGAGACCGCTGCCGAGACGCGGCCAAGCCACTGCCCCGTCACGTCCCTATCGGAGTTTCTCAACAGTCCACCCTGGGGAAAGCGAAGCCAAATCATTTTGGCATCGGCAAACTTCGGGCCGGAAATTCTGTATCGCACGCCGCACAGCGTTACTGCCACACTGCACCATCCCAGTGCGGACGGCATCCTGTTCAACCTGGAATTCCTGGGCAGCACCAATGAGGTCGAAGCCCTGGACCTGCTCCGCCAACGCCGCATCGACTTGATTCTTCTATGCCGACATTCAGGAGATATCCGGTTCTCGCTTAGCAGGGAGGATAAACGCGTCTTCAACCTTCGTCTTGAAGCCAATGAGCTGCCGCCGTGGCTGCGCGCTGTCCGACTGCCCAATGAGCTGTCCCGGTCCTTTCAGTTGTTCCAGGTTATAGAGGCAGGGTCGCCATGACCGAAACATCGCCGATCCGCCCCGGACCGCTCGTAGCCGTCGTCGCCTTTGTCGTCCTGGTTCAGGTGATTTGGTGGGCAGGCGGCGACGAGATCGTATCGAATGGCGGGTTTGCCGACGGCGACAGCTACACTCGGTTGCTCCGCGTCCAGCGGCTGGTGGAAACGGGAGATTGGTCCGACAACTCCATGCCTCGGGCCAATGCTCCGTTTGGCGTCACTGTCCATTGGACCCGACCGCTTGATGTCCTGATGCTGGCGCTCTCACTTCCCTTGGCGCCATTCGTCGGGTTTGCCAAGGCCTTGTTTTGGGCCGGCGCCCTGATCAGCCCGTTCATTCACCTGGGCCTCGCCGTGGCTATCGCCTGGGCCATGGTTCCCTTACTTGGCCGAACCGGTGCCTATCTGGCCGGCGCGCTGACGGCCACTCAATTCGGCATTCTGGCTTTTGCCGTTCTCGGGCGCGCTGATCACCACATGCTGTTCGCCTTAGTGGTTGTCCTTACCCTGGGCTTTCTCGCTCGATCATTCGAACGCGATGTCAAAAATCAATCACCCGCCCGGGCCGCCGGAGCATTCCTTGCATTGGGTCTTTGGCTGGGCCCGGAATTTCTAGTATTCATGGGACTTTGCTTGGGCATTACAGGCATCGCCTGGCTCGCTGGCCGGGACGGTAGCCTGCGGCAGAACCTTTCCCTGGCACAGGGGATGTTCGTGACAACCGTCGCCGCAATTTTTGTGGAGCACGGCCCCACCGGGCTCCTCACTGTCGAATATGATCGAATATCGGCCTTGCACCTGACATTGGCGTCTATCCTTCTCATCTTTTGGTTGGCGGTTTCGTTTGCCACAGTCCGCCGTTCGGCTCCCTTCGGGTTGGCGGCGCGGATCGGCCTCGCCGTGGCCGCGGATTGCCTTGCCTTGGCGATCATGTTGTTTCTCTTTCCGGGATTGACCAACCTCCCGTTCGCCGATGTCGATCCCGCCTTTCTTCCCATACAGGCCCGTATTGCGGATTACAGCGGCGCCAGGAACGCCGGTGATTTCTTGCTTTATTTCGGCAGCGCCGTTTTCGCCCTGCCTTGGCTCATGTGGCGCCTGCGGCGAGAACAGTCCACGGCAAACCGCTGGGTTTGGTGGCTCATGGCCATGGCCTCGGTTGTCTATCTTGTCTTCGCCTTTCAATGGCTTCGGTGGTCGCTGTACGCCGCGCTGTTCCTTACCATCATCCTCGCCGATCTGATCACCTGCGCGGACAATGCGGTCTCAGAAAAATTCCCGTACCCGGCCCGGACGGCGATAAAAATTCCGATTTTACTGGGATTGGCTGTCGGTCCCTTGGTGGTCGGCGCTGGTCTCCTTTACGCTGGCAAGAACCACGAACAGAACGATGTGGCAAATTCGCAGGCTTGCCCCATCCTTGAACTGGCCAGTCACTTGAATGCCCCGCCCTGGTCGGACTTCAGCTTAAACATCATCGCGTCGGCGAACTTCGGGCCGGAAATACTTTACCGGACCGGCCACCGGGTCGTGGCGACCCTGTCGCATCGCAATGCCGCCGGGGTCGTCGACGGCCACCGCATTTTCAGCGGATCGGACGAGGCCGCCATACACGATCTGATTTTGAAGCGCGAGGTCGACTTGCTCCTGTTGTGCCCGGGCTCAAGCCACGACAGCTACTTCCTGATGCCGAATGGGGACGGGTCTTTCTATCGCCGCCTTGAAGCGGGCAACCCGCCGGATTGGCTGCACGAAGTCACGCTCCCGGAAGGCCTTGCGAAGTCGTTGCTGCTGTTCGAAGTGCCACCGCCCTCGTGAGGACCGCACAGGAGAATTCGTGACAGATAGCCTTCAACTCCTGCGCCAGGTGCCGGTCCGATTCTTGGCGGTAATCGGCCTCAGCATCGCCGTCCCAACGGTTGTCTGTATCTATTTGACGACCGGCTATCTCACGCGAACCGACGGCCTGTACGATCTTTCCGGCAATATCGTCGGCGGCGACTTCGTCAACCTATGGGCGGCCGCTCAGCTTGCAGCGCAGGGAAATGCCAACCTGATTTTCGACCCGGACTCCTTCTTCAGCGTTCAAAAGGAATTCTTCGGCGATACGTTCAAACGACATCTGTGGAGTTATCCGCCGCACACGTTATTCCTTGCCGCGCCGTTTTCCGCGTTTCCCTACCTCACCGCCTTGGCGCTGTGGTGCGGCCTGACGATTGCCCTTTTTGCCGCCAGCTTGCGGGCGGCTGGGTTTCATTGGACAATTCTCCTAATCATCCTCCTGGCGCCGCCCAGTTTTATCAACGTCTTCTCGGGCCAAAATGGGTTCGTAACGGTGGCGCTTCTCGTCACCGGCTGGACGCTGAAGGAAGATCACCCCTGGTGGGCAGGTGTGATGTTCGGGCTGCTTACCTTCAAGCCGCAGTTGGGATTTCTCATCCCTGTCGCGCTCGTCGCCACCCGCGAGTGGCGTCCGGTCATTTCGGCGTGCTTAACGACCCTCGCTCTGGTCGCGGCGAGCGCCGCCGTCTTCGGCGCCGATGTTTGGCCGCTCTATATTCAGCAAATACTCCCTGCGCAGACCGAGTTTCTGTCCACAGAACAGGGAGTCGCCCGATGGATGGCGCCGACAGTCTACATCGCGGCGCGGGTATTGGGTCAGGATGCCGTGACCGGTTACTGGATTCAGGTTCCCTTTGCGGTTCTGGCGGCAGGGATGATTTATCAGGCCTGCCGGCGACGCTGGCGAAAGGACATGCAATTGGCGATGCTTTTGACGGCGCCATTCCTGGCTGCCCCTTGGGCCCTGAATTACGAGATGACGTTTGTGGCCGTCGCCGCCGCCATTCTGATGAAGCTGGCTCTGCGAAACAAGCCGACGGCGGCGGAGGTGGTCACGGCGGGCGCCGCCTGGATTCTTCCCCTCGCCGTCTACCCAATGAACGCCGCGGGGGTTCCCTTATCGCCGTTAATCTTGCTGGCGTTAATCCTGTGCATCTGGAAACGGGCGGGCGGCGCAGATGAACTCCGGTAATTTCAACGGCTTCGCGAGCCACAAATTGTTTGATGGGCTTGCAATTGCCGCACTGGCAATCCTGACCGCTCTCGTCCTCGCCACCTTTCGCGAATACGGAATTGGGTGGGATGGGCCGTTCCATGCCGAGAACGGCGACTGGATCTTGCGTTTCCTGTTCAGCGGCGGCGAGGACCGGACAATTTTCGAGACCAAGTATCACCGGTTTTACGGCGGCGCTTTCGATGCACCCGTGGAACTGCTTGCCCGGTTCGCCCCGCTTGCTCCCCACGAGACGCGTAATCTTGCAGCGGCGCTAACCGGTATTCTTGCCATAGCCGGAGCCTGGAGATTGGCCTGCTATCTCGGCGGGCCGCTGGTCGGCTTCCTGACCGTGGTGTTTCTGGCGTCGCTGCCTAGCTTCTACGGCCACATGTTCATCAACCCCAAGGATATTCCTTTTGCCGCCGGATATGTTTGGACTCTGTATTTCATGCTTCGCGCCGCTGAATTCCTGCCGGACATCCCGTTCCGCAGAGCTCTTCCGCTTGGCCTGTCGCTTGGATTGACATTGGGTATCCGCGTCGGCGGCATCATTCTCATTGCATATATGGGAGGTCTTCTCCTGGCCCATTTTGCATGGTTGCGGGACCGGTCGCCGACTTCACGGAGTTCTCTGTCACCGTTGGCGCCGTACGTTAACGCTCTCATTATTCCCATGCTGGCAGTGCTCGTTCCCGCCTATTGTCTGATGATTTCCATGTGGCCTCTAGCCTTACTCAATCCAATCTTAGGACCGCTCCAAGGTCTGGAAAGTACGCTCCAGCATGCCTGGAAAGGAGGTGTTCTGTTTCGCGGTGCGCTCGTCTTTTCCCAAGACCTACCGGCCAGTTACCTGCCGGTCTACTTCGCCGTCAAATTGCCTGAGTACATGCTGGTGATGATGGCGGCGGCCGTACCTACGACCGTGTTGGGCGTCTCCCAGGCGCTTCGTGATGGTGACCAGAGGCAAATACTCGGTTACGCAACGCTGCTTCTCGGAATTATTTTTCCACCCTCCTATGCCGCGGCGGCCAAGAGCGTCCATTACGACGCCATCCGCCATTTTATATTCATACTGCCCCCGCTCGCTATCCTGCTGGCGCTTGAGGCTAGAAAGATCGCGGCTTGGCTCTCACACCGACATTCGGTAATTTTGGCAGCTGCCGGAGTTCTTTTGATCGCGGGCGTTACGTCCGCGGCAACCACCATGGTTCGGCTGCATCCCTACCAGTACACGTACTACAACGCACTAGTCGGCGGCATGCCGGGCGCGGCGCGGCGGTACGAGTCGGATTACTGGGCGATTTCCTATAAGGAAGTTGCCGCCAAGCTGACCGCGTTCGCCGACGAAGACGCCACGGCAAACGGCATTACGCCAACGCCCGGATATTACGCGGTGAACGTCTGCGGACCCGCGGCCTCGGCAACAAGCTTCCTGCCCAATACCTTCCGCGCCGTCGCCCAATTCGAACAGGCGGATTTTTATATTTCTTTTACCCGGCTGTCCTGTGACGCGCGGATTGACGCACCCGTTGTTGCCGAAATCACTCGCCTGGGGGCACGCATCGCAGTTGCCAAGGATTTGCGCAAGGGCTACAGCATTAGTCGGCCATAACGGGCGTTGGCGGGAGATGATATGGAATATTTAAGAATTCAGGCGGGACCATACACTTTCAGGGCAAGGCTTGAGCTTGAGTTGGCGCCGAACACCTGTACCCGCTTTACGGAACTTCTTCCCTTCGAAAACAAAGTTGTCCATTCGCGTTGGAGCGGAGAGGCGGTTTGGGTGCCGCTTGGGGATTTTGATATGAAATTGGACTACGAAAACCATACCTGCCATCCCTCACGCGGCGACATTCTGCTCTATCCCGGCGACTTCAGTGAGACGGAGATTCTCTTCGCCTACGGCAGTTCCAACTTCGCGAGCAAGATGGGCGACCTGGCGGGAAACCATTTTCTGACAGTGGTTGAAGGCCAAGAGAACTTCCCAGCCTTCGGCCGTCTCGTGCTATGGGAAGGCGCCCAGGATATTATTTTTACCGCTGAATGACGGTTACGTTTCCTCGTTCGGCTTCTCGTGCCGCCAATGCCAGAGTTCGCGCCAGAACTGGAAGTAGTAGGCCGCCCCCCACCTGATCACTTGCAGCTTGCGGTCGCCGCCGATGCGCGGCGGCTCATCCAGGGCGATCTCGCCGATCCTCACGCCAGCCTTGGCGGCGCGCACCGACATCAGCGGTTCCCAGCTGATAGTGGTGAAGAACAATCGCTCAGGCAAAAGATACGAAGCGTCCACGATAAGATCGAGCCGGTCAACGAGATCGCGGCGAAACGCCCGATAGATCACCATGACATCGGTGTAGTTGCCGCCATGCAGCAGATTGACCGTGCGCGTAAACAGCCAGTTTCCAAACGCCGTGGCAAGGTCATCGTCCTCGCTCTTGGCGGGAGGAAGATACCGCGACGCAATGACCAAATCATAGCCGTCGGCCATTTTCTCGATCAGTATCGGAATGCCCTCCACCGGACAGTTTCCGTCAGGACTGAAGCTGATTAGGATATCGCCGCGCATTTTCTCCAATGCTTCGAGGTATCCGTGACGCACCCCTTTGCGTCGCTGCTCATGGACCTCGTATCCCTGCTCGCGGGCCCATTCGACCGTGCCGTCCGTGGAGCCGCCATCGACAATAAGAACTTGATCACACCAAGTCGGATCGATCTGGGGCATGATAGCCCGCATACCGTCGATCTCGTTCAGCGTCATCACAATAAGTGTGACTTTCATACGTCCGTCACCTCGTAAATGTTTCTCTAAAGACCAGCGTTGATACTCCGCAAACCCACCGAACCTGGAACTCTAGGCCAGTTCCATCCTAGATTATCGAACGTTGGCCCGAAAGTTGGATAGAGAAAGCGCCTATGGAAGCCACGGAGGTGTCGAAAACGCGCTTGCTCGTCTTCGTGTTCCTGCTGGTGCACGCGGTGACGGCATGGTTAATCGCATCCAAGGCGGCCTATCCCACGGACCTCGACGAACGCGCGCATGTTTCCTATGCCGTTCATTTGAAATCGATCGGCGGACTATTTCCGCGCGCTTCGGACATGCGCCTTATATCGCCGGACCATGCGGGAACGTTCTCGGAGCACCAAAACTACCTCCAACACCCGTCCTCCTACTACTGGATTTTGGTGCCTTTTGCGGGCCTCGAAGGGACTGCGGCGGAAACGGCCCAAGGCCTCCGCTGGATCAATCTGGCCATCTCCGTGCTCGCCGTCGCCGTTATTCTGTTCGGCGGCGTTTCCTTGTTGGAAGTTCCCACGGCCAAGCTGGCCTTCGTCATTGTTGTCGTCTTCTGCCCCAAGATCGCCGTCATCGGCGGCATGGTGAACAATGACAATTTGGCATTACTGGGTGGCGGCGTGGCTCTACTTGGTTTCGGCCGGTTGATCCGGGCGGGACCAGGCTTGACGGCGGGTGCGTTGCTTGGCGCAGGTGTCGCCCTGGCGGGTCTGGCCAAGCTCACGGGTGCGGTAACCGTCGGCGCATTCGTACTATTCGGACACGTCATGCTTCGTGCGCATTGGCAGGGCGTCGCGCAAGACCGCCGCAGGCATCTCGCGGCGCTTGTTCTCCTGGGCTTTATCGGTGCTGTGCCGTATATCGCCAACATGGTCCTTTACGGCTTTTTACTGCCCATGGAAGACCGTTTGTTCGTAGAGACCGCAGGCCGGATCGTCTTCGCTCCTCTCCCCTTCGTTGCACATTTTGCTTCGGCCCTTGCCGGCACCTGGGGCGTTTTCGGTGTTGATGCCGTCTCGCTTGCGGGACTCACATTAACAATGGGCTTGGCCATTTGGGGAGCGACGGTGAAGCATCACGTCTCGGGTGCCGGAATTGCATCTGCCGGCCTCCTATCCCTGGCGGTCGCGCTTAGCCTCAATATCGTCTTTATCTATCTGATTCACCTCGACACCGGACACATGGCCGGGATGTCCGTCCGCTATTTCCTGCCGCTATGGCCGGCGGTTGCGCTTGGCGTTGCTACGGCGATCGGAAACATGCCAACCGCAGTCTCGCGAACCGCCTGGCTAATCATTGTCGCAAGCCTTCTCGTCTACGGCCATACGTGGCCTCTTCTTGCCAACATGCTGTGAAACCTATGAGAATCACGCACAACGTGGTACGCCGTGAGCGTTTGACATAGACTGTGCCTCCTAGGATTTAGACGCCGGATAGGGCGCTTCGCTGCATGAACAAAGATTGGGTAAAGACGCATCTTTCCGGGCCTGCCTGTTTGGTCGCCGTGCTGGCCGTATTCCTGATCACAACGCGGATCGGCCTCGATTTCGGCGAGCATTACGACGAGTGGTATTTTTTCGACGGCCTCGAAGACTCGATCTCAAACGTCGATACTCAAAACGGGCATTACACCTACAACGGCATGTATTTCAATTTTGGCTACATGCTCCTGTTGCCGGAGGTTATCGAAGCCGTTCCGGAAATCCTGTCCGACTTCGCAAGCAACCCGTCGCGCCCCGTTATCCTTGACGGCTTACCCAGCGTCACGAAACTCCAGAAACGGCTCCACCAATTAGTCCGGTCAAACGAATTCCTTCTCAGTGCGCGGTTTTTCTATGCACTCATGTCCTCACTGGTCGTCGTCTGGACTTACCTGACGTGCCGAATTGTCTTTCCCGTCGAAAAGTGGGTGGCAGTCCTGGGCGCGGCCTTCGTCGGTCTATCGTGGGAGGCCGCCTACCATGCCCGGTTCATTTCGGTTGATGGAATCCTGACCCAGTTTACGGGACTGCTGTTCTTGTTCCTCGCCTTATTCCTGCGCGAACCCAGCAAACACAGGGCGGTCGCCTGGATTTTCCTTGCCTCATTCGCCGCCGGCATGGGCCTGGGGAGCAAGGTGACGGGTCTCTATCTGCTGGTTCCCGTAATCTACGCTATTGCGCTCGGCGGCGCGCCAGAGCTGAGTCTGAATTGGCGCGAGCGGGGTTATGTTTTGTTCGGCGCCATTGCAGTGACTTTCGTAACCTTCATCGTGACCACGCCCGGCGTAGTGACAGACCCGCTTCGCTTCATCGGCCATCTCTATTACGAACGGTTGAATTACCAGGCCTTGCCGCCATCCCATCCCTATTTCGTTGATGGTGTTGGCGCTCGGCTGTTGGTTTATCTGGAATGGTTACTGCTGGCCGCCCCCTCATCCTACCTGGGACCGGCCCTTATACTCTCTGCCGTCACCTTGATCGGCGCCTATCATTTGTTCCGCGAGTACCTGGCTTTGTTCCTTGCCGTAGTTTTGTTCGGCCTCGTTTACGTCTGGTTCCTGTCGCTTTATCCCGGCGTTTACATTCGCAATGCCCTACCGTTGATTCCGATTTGCGGACTACTTTTTGCCGCCGGCTGCCGATTTCTGGCAAGCCTGCTGGAGGCGCGCCGTCTGTATCTTGGCGTGGCGGCCCTGGTCGTTTCGGCCTCATTGCTGGCCAATGCTGTTTGGTTGTTCACCGCTGCCAACACCATCGCGAGCGGCACACGGGAGATTTTTGTCGACCAACTGCAAGACTATATGGCTGACCAGACAGGAAAGACATTCCGCCTAAGTCCCGGAATCTGGAGTGAGTTGACCGCCACAAGCCCCGCGGGACTGCAATGCGAACCCGCAGGTCAGCATAATTCTGGCGGAGCCGACGCCTTTCTCGTTCTGTTCGTCGCCGAGCGGTCGTGGCGCAACTGGAAGGCTAACCGGCCCGGATTCACCAAGCGAATCTTTGGCTCGCACGAAGTCAATTACGACTATGCACCGTCCTGGAGAGGCCATCACGCCGGCAATCGGATCGCTGTGGTAACCGTCGCCCGGGCAGGAGCGCTGGAGGTGGATTTAAACACATTTGCAACCTGTCGGTCGGGCTCATAGATTTAGGTTTAGGGCTTTTGGGCTCGGGCGACGATCTGCCAACCCCATGGGGAATGGAGTGTAGTCAGCCACATCGTGCTGCGAAACAAAGCCATAACCGTCCGCGCCAACAAGCTGGGTTGCCCGTCAATATCATCGGCCAGCCGTTCGCCGCGCATCAGCACCACCAGCCTGTACAGATTAAACATGGGAAAACCGGCGGCCGCGATGGCATCGATCCGGTATCCGGCCTGCTCCAATTCTTCGCGCAACCTCGTCACCGTGTAGTGGCCACGATGGCCGATGCGGTGGTCAAAAGCCGACATCGGCCCGCCGGGAACCGTAACCACCAGACAACCGCCGGGTTTCAGGTAGGCGGCAACGTTGGTCAGGACCTCGACCGGCTCAGCAATATGCTCCAGGATTTCCGAGCAAACGGCGTGACTTGCCCAACCGCCCAATTCCGATGAATTTGACTCTGCCGATTCCAGGTTCGCTGTGGCCAGACGAGCGCCGGGAATCTCCCGCGCCGCGATATTCAATCCGGATTGGCTCTGATCAACGCCGGCTAAACTGGCGTTGGGATACCGCCCTGCCAAAGCACTCAAGAGATCACCTGATCCACAACCAATATCCAGAATGGACGCCCCTTCGCCGCCGGCTTCGTCCCCCAAAAGGCGAAAGATCATGCGTCGGCGAAAAAGCTGACCCGGATTAAGCCGGGTCGAATCCGAATACCGGTCCCAATGCCGCTCCCAATGTTCGCGGCTATCGCTCACCCGTGCTCGCCTCCGCCATGGCGTCTTTTGGCAATGCCGCGGCGATGGCGTGCAGCAACAGCGTCGAAACAAAGGTGATGAAGGAAAGGATAATGCTTAGCAATCCGGTCACCGCCATATGGTTGGTGGTGATCATGTCCGCGAAAACGGTATATCCGGCGCCAACGTAGGCGCCGGCGAAATTGACACACAAGGCGATTCCGGCTGCGAACAGCAGCCCCGACTTCACCATCATCCGGGTATAGGGGAAAACTTTCAGCCACTTTGTCGCGACACCGCCGGTGGGGTCGTAGAGGCTCTGCGCCATGCAGCCGAGGAAAATGCTTTGCAGGCCGACGATTGCGAGCGTCGAGCCGAGAAACATGGTGTTCAGTGAAAATGTGATGCCGCCGATAGTTATCGGCCCGGCGGTGAGCGGCAGTGTAATTAAGAGCCCCAGGAGGAATGCGGCGAAGCCCGGTTTCATGACGAAAAAATCAGCTCCGTGAACCAGCATGGCCCGCAAATTTATCCAACCCGCATGCCACGGAGAAGACCAACCGATCCGCTTGTGGTGACTGAACCGCCCCGGCCGGTCCTTGTAAAAATGAACCGGCGCCTCCACCGTACGCAGATTGAGGCGCACCGATTTGACGACCATTTCGGACGCGTACTCCCAGGACTGCGACCGCAGGTTCATGCTCTTGAACGCATCAAGGGTTACACCCCGCATGCCACAATGGATATCCGAGAAGCTGGTGCCGTAAATGAAATTAAGAAGAAAGGTCGTCAAAGGGGTGCCGAAATAGCGGTGCAAAGGCGGCATGGCGCCGGCTTCGATAGAACCGTTAAACCGCGATCCCAAAATGAACTCATAACCATCGCGAAATTTTTCCAAGAAAGGCGCGATCTCGCGAAAATCATAAGTGCAGTCTGCATCTCCAAGAATGACATAACGGCCGCGAATGACAGGGATGGCATCCTGATAGGCGCGCCCCAATCCTCGGGCCGGCGTCTTCAGAACACGCGCACCTCCTGCCAGGGCGATTTCGGCTGTGGCATCCTTGGAACTGTCGATGATTAAGATTTCTGCGGTGACCCCCGCCTTGGCGATCCCTTCGGCGCACCAAGTCATGAATTCAGTCATTACCGCTTCTTCGTTCATGGCGGGAATGACAATGGAAAGCTCCGGTGCCTTGATGTCACCTTCGGGAACAAGGAGCGTCATCTCCGGGTCGTCCGGAAACGATATGGTCTTCGCGGACCTTGTTCCATTGTCTTTCAAGCAGCGTTCTCCTCACCGAACGGTGGCATTTTACAGAGGAATTGTAGAGTGTTGGGGAGAGCTTGCAAATTCGCACCCGCTCGGCGGTCTCTAATTCGAGACCGGCGCGTCAACCGGATTGCCCGATGCCGCGAACCGGAAGTCATTCTTACCCAAACGCTTGACCTCATACATGGCTTGGTCGGCGGCGATGAGCAGCGCTTCCGGCGTATCACCGTGGTCAGGGAGAAGCGCAATCCCAATGCTGGCGCCTATGGTCACTTGGTGTTCCTCAAACGCATAGGGTTCGGAAATGCTCTTGATGATCTTCGCCGCGATCGTGGCAACGTTCTCCTTGCTGATGTGTCCACCGAGAAGCGCCGCGAACTCGTCACCGCCCAACCGTCCGACCGTATCAGCGGCGCGCACACATTCGATGAGGCGTGATGCGACCTCTTTCAGCACCTTGTCACCTGCCAGATGGCCATGGGTATCATTGACATGCTTGAACCCGTCCAAATCAATATACAAAACCGCCAGGAACCGCTCATCACGCGTGGATGACACAATCGCTGTAGACAAGCGGTCGAAAAATAACCGGCGGGTCGGCAATCCGGTCAGGGCATCCTGGTTGGCCAGACGTTCGATTTCCTGCTGTGCATGCTTGTCGTCTGTAACGTCCTGAACCGTACCAATCGTTTGTATGATCTTTCCGTTCTCATCCAAAACCGCCTCGGCGAGTTCGTGAATATATCTGACCCCACCCGACGCGTGCATGAACCTGACAGTGATTTCATATCCGCGATTATTCTCATACGCATCTCGAATGGTTGCTTCGTAATCATCCTTGTCGTCTTTGTGAATGGTCACAATGTTGCCTTCCAGCGTCGATGACCGTCGCAATGCTTCCTCCACACTCACACCATAAATTGCAGCCGCTTCCTCCGAGCAATAAGAAAGCCTGTTCTCGATTTCATCCCATATCCAATAGCCAATTCCCGCAATCCGAACCGCCTGTCTGTAGCGCAGCTGGCTTTCGGCTAATTGTGCCTCAACGTAATCTTGGCCGCTTGCGACCTCGCCAATCGCCTGGAATTCCGTCGCTGCATCCGAATCGCCAAATACCCCGGCAATTCTCCAATCAACAATCAGTTCCTTGCCCGCAACCCGGTGCGCCACCTGATCTAACCTCACGGCAGGGTGTTGCTCCGAAATCTGATTCACGAGATTTTTTATGAGTTTGCGCTCGTCCAAGTTGGCGAAGTCATAAAATGACGCGCCCATTAGGTCGTCCGGCGACTGACGAAACAAACGGCAATATGAGGGGGAAACAAAAGTAATCTCGCCATCCGGCGCAAACCGGACCACGGCGCCGTCGAGTGTTTCGGCAAGCGCCCGATAGCGCGCCTCGAAAAGGCTCTCTAATTCTTTGGCATTTAATTGTTCCATATCGTTTTTGGACACAAAATTACCTCGACATACATCTACCCGAGCCGCGGCCGCCTAACCCGGATGTCATCAAATTCAGTTGAAAGGGTAGCAACATGACGCGCTCGCGGATAGCTTTGGCAGCAAATATAGCGCCGCCAAGGCAATAGCGACACCGTAAGGGATAGGTTGTGACACGCCTTGTTTGCCACCCGCCCATGGCAGAGCCGCAAGCATTCGGCGTAGCGCCGCAACTCTGTTCACGGCCAAAATTCCTATAGCGAGCAAGCCGCCCAACAATGAGACAACGACGAGATAAGGGCCGATATCATCCAGGTCCATCCACACGCCTGCAGCGGCCAGAAGCTTAACATCACCGCCTCCGATTACGCCCTTGGCGAAGAGCACCGCACCGCCCGCCAACAGAACGGCGCCGATGCCATAGTGCACCGAGATATCGAAAGCGGATATTCCCGCAAACCACGCCGAAGGAAGGAAAGTCACGGCGATGGCTATAGAGGTCCAATTTGGAATCTCCATGGATCGAAAATCAGACACCGCGGCACAGATCAAAGCCACGACATAGATAGCCACGGCAGTAAAATGAAAAATCGGAGTGATTTGGGCCACGGATTTCACCTCTTGGCCAGGAAACCGGAAAGCACAGTCAGCACCGGGATTGAGCAGGCATTCGGCTCGCCTGAACAACGAAACAGGGCAGTCCACCAAGAACTGCCCTGTCTCACGAACTGTTTATCCCAACAAGCCCGCCCGGTTGGATCCCCCACCGAACGCTCCATAACCCGATAGCCCTTGCAGGCGGCTTTACGCCGGATTGGCGGTTACCAAAACTAGTTTCCGCCGCAAAGACTAGTTGCTGGAGTCTAGGTTGTTGCCGACTGAGTTAAACGTGTTTTCGATATCAGTACCGACAAGCGATACGGCGCCAATGATAACCACGGCGATCAAGGCGGCGATGAGGCCGTACTCAATTGCCGTTGCGCCTTCGCGGTCTTTCCACAATTTATTCATCAATCGGGGAATTACTGTAACCATTATAGAACACTCCTATTTTCTGGTCTTTTGCCAATCCCAATGCGCCAATCCTGTGCCGGATACGAATGCCCTGTGAACATTCCCGACTATGCGTACAGCGTCGCAAAACGGTGTTAACAAGTCAATAACCTTCCCTGAATATGTGCGCCGCCAAGCCGGAAACGCTCAAAACAGCTGAACTAGGCCTCAGGCCCATCATACCGTTTTATTCCAATTCCAGGATAAATATCTTATCTACCACATTAAGATTCGCGTCATCCACTTCCCTAACGATCATGTCTATACTACCATTTGCCCTGGCATATGAATGCGGCATGCGGCTCCAGGAAGTCCGTTCAGTATCTGTATGAGACCGATTTAGCGCGAATAGGACGAACATGAAACGGCTAATCCTCACTTTCTTATTTGGCATTTTGCTCGCCTCTCCGGCGTCGGCGGGTAACACGATGCAGGTTAGCGGTTCGGAGCCTGCAGAAGACGGCGGAATGATAATGCCGCCGGCAACCAGCACGCCCGAAGTTGACGCTTTTCGCGAGGCAATCGCCAGGGGCGAGGTCGAGGAAGTTATGGCGCAACTCAAGGAACGGGTTGGCGACAGCAAAGGCGCCGCCGAGGTCTTGCTCGGCGATTTACATACAGCAGGAACAGGGGTGGCGCATAATTACTCCCTGGCCTCGGATTGGTACAAACGGGCGGCCGAAGAGGGCAACGCCGAAGGCCAATACAAACTCGCCAATTCCTATATGCAAAGCCAGGGTGTACCTCTCGATCCAAAGGCCGGCCGCAAGTGGCTTCTCATGGCCGCTGAGCAAGGCCACGCAGAGGCCCGAACCGCATTGCAGCGGCTCGGCATCAAACTGCCTGCGGTCAAGGTCGCGCCACCCGAAGACGAGGAGCAGATGGCCAAGGCGCAAGATGAAGGGAAGGGCGTACGTTCCGATACCGGGCCACGCTTCGACGTTCAATTGGCCGGCATGAACCCTCCGACAGAGACGGTGGAACCTGCTGTGTCGGCGCTGGTGGAGAGCTTTACCTCCGCGCTGATAAACAATGACCTGGGCGCTATCAAGGAATTGGCGGCGCCTGAGGTTCAGGCTTGCGCGACGGATCAAAATGCCGCCGGTTATGATGGGTACTTGTCGGAAATTCTCGAAATCAATGTCGTCCCTCCCTTTGAGGTAAGTCTCGGTGCCTTGCAGCCCGGCGCGCCACTCCCCTTTACCGATTTGCTCAGCTACCCGGTACCGCCGACCCACTATGTGAGATTAGATATGGCGGATCCGCCGAACGAACCCGGCGCCTCCCAAATTCAATACGGTGACACCATTCTCCAATACGTAACCAACCGGGACGGCATCTGGTCATTGATTCTGGGTTGCCCCACGGCCGAGGGTATTGCCCGCATGCGCCAACAGAAGCCCGCCTCCGAAGCCTAATCGGCTACCCCAGAACTTGCGACTCGCGGACCAGCCATAAAAACAAACCGCTGAAGAAAGCAAAAATCACACCACCCCAAAGGATAAGCATGGTGACGGTGATGATAATGCTCACCAGTACCGAGATGATGGCGGCCGGCCAACTGGTACCCCCGACTCGCTGAAGAACATCACGATGGTGTTCAGACGTGCGACCGCTAAGACCAGCTTCCGCGACCTTTCTTTTGGCATGGGTCAGGTAAATGGCGTTGCCGTACATGCCGACCAAGAGCATGAAAATTTCCGCCATCCACTGAAAAAATATCGACGAATTGAACACGATGATGGCGACAGCGGCCAATGTCGCCGGCGCCCATAGTTTTCGGTAATACATCCAGGCAAAACTGAATAGGAACGCTGGCCAGTTCCAACTGACCCGGGAGCCGCTTCGCTCCATAACCTCGTTTTCGGTCAAATAATATTGCGCATTCTTGCCGAAGAAGATTTCCAGATCGCTGTCGTCGATGGAGGCCTTGGCGGAGCGATCGGAACCCTGGGCCATGTTGAATCCGTCCGGGCCTCTCTAGGCGGCATTCTCTTGCAACGGATCAGAGCCGAAGCGGTTTTCCCCTTCCGTCCCTTTCAGGAAGCCGAGAGCCCCGAACAACCACAAATACCATAGGAGTCCTAAAACTGGGATCAAGAGAGGCAGCAACCACCATCCCGACTGATTTCGGTCGTGATATCGTTTGACTTTAATGGCCAGCCAAATCCAGGCCACGAAGATGTACGAAGCCAATCCTACAACTGAAAATATTAATCCCTCGGCTGAATACAGCAGTTTTGTCGCGGTCGACATGAAAGGCTCCTCTTCCTCGAGGAGAAGCGGATAGTCCCGCCATTGAAACTCCGGATCAAACATAATCGAGTCGGCCTTTTTCTTCGCCGTCACCTGCAGTTCCCGGCCGCCGACGAAGACTTTCCTGGCAACCGTTTCCGTCGTTTCCTCCGCCGACATGGTTACTGTTATCGTTGCCGGCGGTGTTTCCTTGATGATCGTTCCGCTGATCCGGCCTGCGGATTCTGAAAATTCGGTTTGATCGACGGGTTGGGCTTTGTCCATGCCCGGCAAAGAGCCTGCAATGTCGCTAAAAGCGCTGAAGATAATGGCTCCCCAATACAACATCATCAGCCCGGCAACCACGGAATGCACAACGAAGCCCAAGAAAATCGAAGGAAGCACGCCCTTCAGCCAGTAGGTCTTTCGGTTAAGACGGCCTTTGAACGAAAACAAGACCTTAAGGAATGGAAGCGGATAGGTGATGGGCGGCTCAACCTCCTCGGGGGCTTCCTCGGAAACCGCCTCGGAGGTTGTCTCGGGAACCTCCTGTAGAACTTCCGTCTCGACAGCCGGAGATGTCCCGTTGCGCGCCGCAACGGCGGCGGCGTGGGCTTCGGCCGCCGTTTGTTGAATGCCGTCTAGCCCGCCATTGCTTGCAGATGGATCATCCATCGTCGGCGCATCTTCCGCTGGTGGCGCCTCTGCAGCGGGCGGCGGTTCACTGGAAGAAGTTTCGCTTTCGACAGGCCTCGGCTCATCCGGCGGCGACGGCGGCACAGCGTCCGGAGAAGGCTCATCGACAGGCGCCGCGGGCATTTCACCCGGGTCGGAACTTTCGGGAACCGGCGTTGCGGCCGCAGGCGCCGCGGTCACCGGCGCGGCCTCTCCCTCCGATTCGTTTGGGTCAGGTACTTGGTCGTCCTGATCCGCCATCAGCGCATCTCCACACTCAGTGGTCACCCGGCTCAATGCTGCATTTATTATTGGTTCAGATGATGCGCTTTTTCAACGCCGCTATCAACCGGGAGACCCGGATTGCCGGCTCATGGAGGGCGACAGCCCAAACCGCCGCTTGAAGGCGCGGGCGAAGACAGAGGACGAATTGAAACCGCACCGGACACCGATTTCCGTGACCGGCAGGCTGGTCTGCCGCAGCAGCCGATAGGCCTGGGTCAGCCTGAGGTTGCGGTAATATTCGGCCGGCCGCATTTTGAGGTACCGTTGCGATAGGCGTTCCAGGTCGCGTTGACTGACGCCCGCGTGCCGCGCCACCTCGGGGATCGACAGGGGTTCCTCGACCCGGCTCTCCATCAATTCAATGGCCGCTGCCAGATTTGGGTTTTGCCGCGCCAATTGCCGCGCGGCGGTGCCGATCTGTGGGTCTTCCATGGCCCGGGTCGGCCCGTAGATGAACTGGCTGGCCACGTCCAGCGAGCGCTCCGCGCCATGCTGCACGCGAATGAGAAACAGCATCAAATCAAGGCTGGTGGTACCGCCGCCCGCCGTAACCCGATTACGGTCGATGACATATAGGTCTGGCTCAACTTGCACCTCGGGAAACTGCTCGGCCAGGGTGTCCAATTCCTCCCAGTGGATGGTCGCTTTGTAACCGTCGAGAAGGCCGCTCCTGGCCAGAATGTAACTTCCCGTATCAAGCCCGCCCAGTTCCGTTCCCCGCCCGGCCATGCCGCGTAACGCCGACGCCACCTGGGCACTCCAACCGTCCTCGGGGGCATAACTGGAACAGACAAACAGGAACGGTAAAGGCCCGGCGGCGCTCAGCGGCCGGTCAACGGAAATTTCCAATCCGTTACTTGCCGTCACCGAATGGCCGGAGACAGACAGGATGGTCCAATCATAGAGACGCCGCCCGGCATATCGGTTGGCCGCCCTTAGCGGTTCCAGGGTGGATGAAAAACAAAGCATCGAAAATCGCGGAACCAGAAGGATTCCAATGCGGACAGGAAGGTCCGACGCGGGTGTCGCAAAAAAATACATGATCTTTTACCAAAACTATCAAATATATGACTAAAACTGTATATCATTCCGACGCCACGGCGATATCATTTTTGCTTCGCCGGCCACGCGACCGAAGTATGACCGGCCACACCCAAATTCAGAGAGGATGATCATGAACCGAGACGTCATTATCACCTGTGCCGTGACCGGCGCCGCCGATACCGTCGGCAAACACCCGGACATGCCGGTCACGCCCGAGCAGGTTGCCGACGCCGCCATTGAAGCCGCCAAGGCCGGCGCCGCCATCGCCCACATCCACGTCCGCGACCCGGAAACCGGACAGGGCAGCCGCGATCCCGCATTGTTCCGCGAGGTCGTGGAGCGCGTCCGCGACAGCGATACGGATGTCGTCATCAATCTCACCGCAGGCATGGGCGGCGATCTCTATTTCGGGCCGCCGGACGACCCCATGGCCTTCGGCGATGCCACCGACATCGCCAGCGCCGAAGAACGGGTCGTTCACGTCAAGGAACTGTTGCCGGAAATCTGCACCTTGGATTGCGGTACGTTTAACTTCGGCGAAGGAAACTACGTCGCCGTCAACACCGTCGATACGTTGCGCGACATGGCAAAACGTATGAAGAGTTTCGGCGTCAAACCGGAGGTCGAGGTCTTCGACTTCGGCAATCTCTGGTTCGCCAAAACTCTCTTGGAAGAAGGCCACTTGGACCCGCCGCCGTTGTACCAGCTTTGCCTCGGCATTCCCTACGGCGCCGAAGCCAACACAGCGACCATGAAGGGCATGGTCGACAACCTCCCCGAGGGGGCCATCTGGGCCGGCTTCGGCATCAGCCGCATGCAAATGCCCATGGTCGCCCAGGCCATGTTGCTCGGCGGCCATGTGCGTGTCGGCCTGGAGGACAACCTCTATCTTGACCGCGGCGTGCTGGCGTCGAACGGACAGCTTGTCGAGCGCGCGGCGGAAATCATTACCCGCCTCGGCGGCCGGGTGCAGACACCCGAAGAAGCCCGCAAGGCCCTGGGCCTGAACAAACAGGTCTAGACCGATGACAGACATCAAAAAGGTCTGCATTGTCGGTTGCGGCGTGATCGGCGCGGGCTGGGTGGCTCGGTTGCTCAACCTGGGCATCGATGTCATTGCCACAGACCCCGGTGAAGGTGCCGAGGGCCGCCTACGCGATGCCATCGACAACGCGGCGCCGGCCCTGGCCAAATTGACGCTTGTCCCCCCGACCAATCCAGGCACGCTGACCTTTACCACCGACCTGGAGGCGGCAGCCGCCGGCGCTGACTACATCCAGGAAAACGCGCCGGAGCGCGAAGACATCAAACGTGACTTGCTTGGGCGGGTCAGCAAAGCGGCCGGCCCCAATGTCATTATTGCGTCCAGTTCGTCGGGTCTGCTGCCCAGCCGAATTCAAGCCGATTGCGTCAATCCTGAACGGGTTCTGATCGGACATCCTTTCAACCCGGTCTACCTGTTGCCGCTGGTCGAGGTGGTTGGTGGCGACAAAACCTCCGATGACGCGCTTGACCGGGCCACGGTGTTTTACGAGAGCATCGGCATGCATCCGCTCAGGGTCCGCAACGAGATTGACGGCTACATCTCCGACCGCCTGCAGGAAGCGCTGTGGCGCGAGACCCTGCACATGGTCAATGACGGCATCGCCACCACTGATGAAATTGATCAGGCCGTCATCTACGGGCCCGGCCTGCGCTGGGCTTTCATGGGAACCTGCCTGACCTTCCATCTAGCCGGCGGTAATGACGGCATGCGCCATATGCTGGCCCAGTTCGGCCCGGCCCTGAAGCTGCCGTGGTCAAAATTGGTGGCGCCGGAGTTAACGGATGAGTTGATCGAACGCATGGCCGAAGGAACCGAAGCGCAAGCCGACGGCATGTCGATCGCCGAGCTAGCTCAATTGCGCGACAACTGCCTGATTGCCCTGATGCAAGCGCTGAAGACCGAGGACTACGCATCCGGACATACGCTCAGGATGTTCGAAGAAAACCAGTACGGGCGCATGGAGTTTAGAGAGTTCTCCGATGCTGACGACTTCGCCCAACCCCTGCGGCTGCACCAGACCCAAGTCCGAACCGACTGGGTGGACTACAACGGTCACATGACCGAGTCGCGCTACCTGCACGTCTTCGGCGATGCCTCGGACGCCTTGTTCCGCTACCTGGGCATTGATGATGACTACCGTGCATCGGGATATTCTTATTACACGGCGGAAACACATTTGATGAACCAGCGAGAGGTCGCTGCCCTGGAGCCGGTTTATGTAACCACGCAACTTCTCCACGTCGACGAGAAGCGCCTCCACTTGATGCACACCATGCACCACGGCGCTACCGGCGAAATCTTGTCTACGGCTGAGCAAATGCTGCTTCACGTCGATATGGAAGCGGGCAAGGCTTGCCCCGCCAAGCCTGAGGTGTTGGAAAAGTTGCAAACCATCAAGGCCGGCCACCAAACCCTACCCGCGCCCGCCGCCAAGGGCCGCTATACAGGCATGCCGCGCGATGCGGCTTGATATCAAGGAGATTTGAGATGGATTTCGGACTCAGCGACGAACAGAAAATGGTGGTCGACACCGTCCGGACGTTTGTCGAGAACGAGCTTTACCCCCTGGAGGATGAGGTCGAGCGGACTGACAATGTCCCCGACGAGATGGCCCGCGACATTCGTCGCAAAGTCATCGACATGGGCTTCTACGCCCCCAACATCCCCGAGGAGTTCGGCGGCGGCGGGCTAGATTCCCTTACCTTCACCTTGCTGGAACGGGAACTGGGCAGAACCGCTCATGGCCTTTCGATCAACTTCGGCCGCCCGTCCAACATCCTCTGCGCCTGCAACGATGAACAGCGTGAGCGTTACCTGCTACCGGCGGTAACAGGAGAAAAGCTGGATTGCCTGGCCATGACCGAACCGGATGCCGGCTCCGATGTCCGCTCCATGAAAACTTTTGCCCGCCGTGACGGTGACGACTACATCGTCAACGGCACCAAGCATTTTATCTCCCATGCCGACGTCGCCGATTTCGCCATCGTCTTTATCGCCACCGGATCGGAAGAGACCCCGAGAGGACCAAAGCAGCGCATATCATGTTTCCTGGTCGACCGGGACACGCCGGGGTTCGAGATCCGAAAGGGCTATAACGCGGTCTCCAACAAGGGTTATCACAACTGTATCCTCAATTTCGACGATTGCCGGTTACCGGCATCGCAAATGTTGGGGGAAGAAGGCCGTGGGTTCGAACTGGCTAATACCTGGCTGTACGCCACCCGCATTACCGTTGCCGCCATGTGCGTGGGACGGGCCAAGCGGGTTCTCGACATTGCCGCCGACTGGTGCTCAACCCGCAAGCAGTTCGGACAAACCATCGGTAAATTCCAGGGCACGTCGTTCAAGCTCGCCGACATGGCAACGGAAATTGACGCCGCCGACCATCTGACCTTGGCCTCGGCCTGGAAACTTGACCAGGACATGGACGCCAACCGCGAAATCGCCATGGCCAAGCTTTATGCCAGCGAGATGCTGGCCCGGGTCACCGACAATGCCCTGCAAATTTTCGGCGGCATGGGGTTGATGGACGACTTGCCGCTTGAGCGATTCTGGCGCGATGCCCGGGTCGACCGTATCTGGGACGGCACAAGCGAGATTCAGCGTCATATCATCTCGCGCGACATTCTGCGTCCCCTGGAGGCCTAATTTATGTCGGCCACCGGCCCCGGCGGCAAATTGCGGCGCTTGTTCGCCCCGCGCCACCTTGCCGTTATCGGCGGCAACGAAGCCGAAGAGTGTATCCGTCAGAATAAAAAGATTGGCTTCACCGGCGAAATTTGGCCGGTTAACCCAAGCCGCGAGTCCCTATGCGGGGTTCCTTGCTTCAAGACGCTCGACGACTTGCCCGCGGCACCAGATGCCGCCTTCATCGCCATTCCGCGTGAACCCTCCGTAGAAGCCGTGGCCACCCTGTCGCGCATGGGTGCGGGCGGAGCTGTCTGTTACGCATCCGGGTTCGCCGAAGTAGAGGATGGCGGTGATTTGGAACAGCGCCTGATCGAAGCCGCCGGCGATATGCCCGTCCAGGGGCCCAATTGTTACGGCACACTTAACTACTTGGACCGGGTTGCTCTCTGGCCTGACCAGCAAGGCGGCGAGCCCTGTGAGCGTGGCGCTGCCTTTATTACCCAGAGCGGCAATATCGGAATCACCCTGACCATGCACGGGCGCGGGTTACCGATTTCCTACCTCATCTCCATGGGCAACCAAGCGGTCATGAGCATCAGCGACGCCATCGACGCCCTGGCCGACGATCCCCGCGTCACCGGGATCGGGCTCTACTTCGAGGCTGTCGATGATTTGCCGCGGTTTTCCGAAGTTTTGCTCAAATGCGCCCGGCGGCGTTTGCCGGTTGTCGCGGTCAAGGCCGGACGGACGGAGACTGCTGTGCGCATCGCCGAGGGCCACACCAGTTCCCTGGCCGGATCCGACGATCTCTACAACGCGTTCTTCCGGCGCTACGGCCTGGCCCGGGTGGACAACCTGCCGGATCTCATCGAGACCTTGAAGTTGATCCATGTCGCCGGCTCCGTGGCAGGTACGCGCATCGCCACCATGAGCTGCTCCGGCGGCGACGCCGCCATGATTTCCGATATCGGTATCCCGATGGGTTTCACTTTCCCTCCGCTGCCGCCCGAGACAGAGAAAACACTGGAAGACGTACTTGGCGACCGGGTGGTTGTTGCCAATCCTCTCGACTATCACACCTATATCTGGGGCGATCAGAAAAAGTTGAACCGTTGCTTCGAGGCCATGCTGGGTGGCGGTTATGATGCTGTGCTCCTGATCCTGGACTACCCCCGGCCCGGCGTCTGCGAAATCATCAATTGGGATTACACCACGGACGCCATGATTGACGCGGTTCGTGACACTGGGGCGCTCGGCATCATCGTCGCGACCCTGCCCGAAGCGTTTCCGGTAGACGCTATAAAAAACTTACTGGATCACGGAGTTGCGCCCATGCAAGGCGTTCCTGAGTGCCTTCGGGCCCTCCTCCATGCTTCCTGGCTCAGTGAATTTTGGGATGACGTGGGAAGGGCCGCACCACCACCGCCGTCAGGACAACCCCCGGAACGGGACGATACCCACACCCGCCAACTGAGCGAGCATGAGGCAAAATTACTGCTGGCGGGGACCGGCGTCCGGATTCCCCACGGCTGTGTCGTTCCTATTTCAAAAGCCGCAGATGCGGCAACCGAAGTCGGCTTCCCCATCACCGTGAAAACAGCGGCGTCACTGGCCCACAAGACGGAAGCCGGCGGCGTTGCCTTGGCACTGGCCGATGCCGGCTCGGTCATGGCGGCGGCGGAGTCAATGACACATCTTGGCGACCGCGTTCTGGTCGAGGAAATGATGCCGGAACCCCTCGTTGAATTGATTGTTGGCGCGCATATGGACCCGCAATTTGGCCCTGGTCTTGTTATTGGCGCCGGCGGCGTCCTGGTCGAACTGTTGGGCGATACAGTTCCCCTGCTGCTGCCAACAACTGAAGACGAAATTCGCGCCGCCTTGGCATCGCTCAGGGTTGCGCCAATTCTCAAGGGTGTGCGGGGCGGCCCGCCCGCCGATTTGGGCGCGCTTGTCGAGGCGATCATGGCCATTGGCCGGTTCGCCGTCGAGCGCAGCGGCGATCTGGTGGAAATGGACGTTAATCCGTTGATGGTTTATGCCGAGGGCCGAGGGGTCGCCATGGCGGACGCCGCGATCCGGTTGCTGGCCGATGGTGAACAATGAAAAAGGAGAGAGTGAAAATGGATAATCCCGTTGAGACAACACGCGATGGCGCCGTCCTTGAAGTGGTGCTCGACCGGCCCAAGGCCAACGCCATCGATACAGCGACCAGTCAGCGAATGGGTGAGGTGTTTGCTGAATTTCGCGATGATCCGGAGCTGCGGGTCGCCGTTCTCACCGGCGGCGGCGAGAAGTTCTTCTGCGCTGGCTGGGACCTCAAGGCGGCCAGCGAGGGCGAGGATTACGAGTCGGATTACGGTGTCGGGGGCTTTGGCGGACTTCAGGAACTGCCGGGGCTGAACAAGCCGGTCATCGGCGCCGTCAACGGCATGGCAGTGGGCGGTGGATTCGAACTAGCGCTGTCGTGCGATATCTTGCTTGCCGCCGACCACGCACGCTTTGCCGTACCGGAGATCAATGTCGGCGTCCTTGCCGACGCCGCCACCATTAAGTTACCAAAACGCATTCCCTATCATATTGCCATGGACCTGTTGCTGACGGGCCGCTGGATGGAATCAGAAGAGGCCAAGCATTGGGGTTTGGTCAGTGAAGTCGTTCCCGCGGCTGGCTTGATGGACCGGGCGCGTGAATTGGCACACCTCCTGGCCGGAGGCCCGCCGTTGGTGTTTTCGTGCATCAAGGATTTTGTCCGCCGGGCGGAAACCCTATCGGTTCAAGAATCGTTCGACCTTATACACAGTGGGGCGCTCGAGAGTTACAACGTCATGCTCAACAGCGAAGACTCGCAGGAAGGCCCGCGTGCCTTCGCTGAAAAGCGCGAGCCGATCTGGAAGGGTGTGTAGCTCGGGAGTTTGCTCTGGCGCTTATCGGTTGCGCGACTAAGCGTTTTCGCGCATCATATTTTTTAACAAGTTTTTGCCAGATGGTTCGTAACGGCAAAGAAACCATCGGCATGCAGGAAACGATCAGTTTTGGGGAGGCATCGTTTCAAACATGGATAAACTGCTTAAGATCGTTGTGCAAAGGCTCGCGCTCGGTGCACTGACTTTGATCGTTGTATCCATGATTATCTTTCTCGGTGTCGAAGCCCTGCCCGGCGATCTGGCTCAAGCCATCCTGGGCCAAACGGCAACGCCGGAAAATCTCGCCGCCTTCCGCAAACAGCTTGGTCTCGATCTGCCGCCACATATCCGGTATTTCAACTGGCTCGGGGATATCCTCCAGGGTGATCTGGGCATGTCTCTGGCCACGAACCGGCCGATCTCAGACCTGCTCGGCGTCCGATTTGCCAATTCCATGTTCCTGGCGCTCTACGCCGCCACTGTCGCCGTGCCGCTGGCGGTGACCCTGGGCGTCTTGGCGGCGCTGTATCGCGAAAGCATTTTCGACAAGTTCATTTCAACGGCAACGTTGACCACCATTTCGTTTCCGGAATTCTTCGTCGGCTATATCGTTATCGTCGTCCTGGCCGTGGAAATGCAGTTGTTCCCGGGAATGGCCAATGTGCCGTCGGACATGTCGTTTTGGGACCGGGTTTACGTCGTGTTCTTGCCGGCCCTGACCCTGACACTTGTGGTCATCGCCCACATGATGCGGATGACCCGGGCGTCGATCATTAACCTGCTCATGAGCCCGTATATCGAGATGGCGACGCTTAAGGGCATGCCGCGTTCCCGTATCATCGTCCGCCATGCCCTACCCAACGCCCTGTCGCCGATCATCAATGTCATTATCATTAATCTGGCCTATCTGGTTGTCGGCGTTGTCGTGGTCGAGGTGGTGTTTGTTTACCCTGGTCTTGGGCAACTGTTGGTGGACTCGGTCGCAAACCGTGATTTGCCGGTGGTGCAGGCTGCCTGCATGATTTTCGCCTCCACCTATATCCTGCTGAACCTGACGGCGGATGTGCTGTCGATTGTCTGTAACCCACGCATGCTGCATCCGAAGTGAGCCCGGTATGTTAGGAATCTTCTTCAAAGAACTAGCGAAGGCGCCCGTGGCGGCCAAGATTGGAGTCACGGTGATTACAATCAATGTGCTGGCCGCTGTTTTCGCTCCCGTTATCGCGCCCTATTCCGAGACTGAGATCGTCGGCCAGGCCTGGGAGGAAGCCAGCGAAGCCATGCTCCTCGGCACGGATCAAATTGGCCGAGATATGTGGACCAGACTTCTCTACGGCGCCCGCAACACCATCTCCATCGCCTTCATTACAACGGTTCTGACATTCGGCCTAGGCATGGCGGGCGGCTTCCTGGCGGCGACGCTTGGCGGATGGGTCGATATGGTGTTCAGCCGCATTGTCGATATCATGATGGCCATTCCCACACTGATTTTCGCCTTGATGCTGTTATCTGTGCTCGGCACATCGGTGCCGGTCCTGATCATGGTTATCGCCTTCCTGGATTCGACCCGCGTCTACCGGTTGGCGCGCGCCGTCGCCATGGATGTGGAGGTCATGGATTACGTTGAGGTGGCGCGGCTGCGCGGCGAAGGCACCTTCTACATCATGCGTCATGAAATTCTGCCCAACACCCTGGCTCCGCTAGTCGCCGAGTTCGGGCTCAGATTCTGCTTCGTGTTCCTGTTTATCAGTTCTCTGAGCTTCCTTGGACTGGGTATCCAGCCGCCTTTGGCCGACTGGGGCAGCATGGTGCGTGAAAACGCGTCGCTGATTACCTACGGCGTCCTCACGCCGTTGCTTCCGGCAGCATCCATTGCCGCGCTGACAGTCGGCGTCAATCTGGTGGTCGATTGGTTCTTGCACAAGACGGCGGGGATTAGAGATGAAGTCTGAGAACGATAGCGGCGAAAAACTCCTCAGCATGACTGGCCTGAAGATTGAGGGCCAGGCCGCGGAAGGCTGGATTGAGATCGTTCACGGTGTTGATGTCCACTTGAATCGCGGCGAAGTTCTCGGATTGATCGGCGAGTCGGGTGCGGGAAAGTCGACCATTGGCCTGGCCGCCATGGGCTATACCCACCCAGGTTGCCGGATTTCCGGCGGCTCCATCATCTTCGACGGCCAGGAGTTAACCACCGCCTCCGACGAGGAACTTCGCAAGCTGCGCGGTGCGCGCGTCGCCTATGTCGCCCAAAGCGCCGCCGCTTCGTTCAACCCGGCTCACAAGTTAATCAATCAGTATTCCGAAATCCCTGTCCAGCACGGCGTGCTGTCCCAGAGCCAAGCTGAGATAGAAGCCGTTGACCTGTTCGGGCGCCTCGATCTGCCGAACCCGGACACCATTGGATTCAGATATCCGCATCAGGTTTCCGGCGGACAATTGCAGCGCGCCATGACTGCCATGGCAATGTCGTGCAAACCCGATTTGATTGTATTCGATGAGCCGACAACGGCCCTCGACGTGACCACGCAGATTGAAGTCCTGGCGGCAATCCGCGACATCGTCCAGCAATTCAATACAGCCGCCATATACGTCACGCACGACCTAGCCGTGGTCGCTCAGATGTCGGATCGGATCATGGTTCTCAAGATGGGGGATCTTGTCGAGGAAGGAAATGCCCGCGACATGATCGCTAATCCGCAGGAGGAATACACCGCTCAGCTCCTGTCGGTCCGCAGCTTCCGAAAGCCGCAGACAGAAACCAAGGACGCGGATGCACCGCTGCTCAGGATCACCAACTTGAATGCCCACTATGGCGATTTCCACGTGCTCAAGGAAATCAACGCCGACATCCACCGCGGTAAGACCGTAGCCATCGTTGGTGAATCCGGCAGCGGCAAGAGCACCATGGCCCGCGCTGTTACGGGTCTTTTGCCGCCGACGACCGGCGAGGTTCTCTATGACGGCAAAGCGTTACCCGGATCCTACAGGGACCGCAGCAAGGATCAATTGCGTCTCATGCAGATGATTTATCAGATGCCGGACACGGCCCTCAATCCGCGTCAAAAGATCGGTGAGATTATCGGCCGGCCGCTGTCCTTCTATCTCGGATATGACGGCGAGGCGCGGAGTAAGAAGGTCGCGGAGTTGCTGGATATGATCGAACTCCCGGCCGATTTCGCGACCCGGTTCCCCTCGGAATTATCCGGTGGTCAGAAACAACGAATTTGCATCGCCCGGGCACTGGCCGCTGAGCCGGACATGATCATTTGCGACGAAGTCACATCCGCCCTGGACGAGCTTGTGTCAGAGGAAATTCTCAAGTTGCTGCAGCGCCTTCAGGATGACTTAGGCGTGACATACATGTTCATCACCCATGACTTGGCGACAGTGAGAGCGATCTCCGATGAAATTGTTGTCATGCTTCAGGGTGAGATTGTCGAGCATGGCATGAAGGATGACGTGCTGGCGCCGCCGCATCACGAGTATACCGACCTGCTGCTTTCGTCGGTCCCGGAGATGGACCCGGATTGGCTCGACAAGGTTCTTGAAGACCGCAAAGGCAAGATGCGCGCCGCCGGCAATTGAACATTCCACCCACAAAAATTTCCAACACACTCCCCCATCCGGTCAAGGAATGGCCAAATTTGTGGATTCCCATGGCCGATGGCGTGCGCCTGGCGGCACGCGTCTGGATTCCGGAAGATGCCGAGAAAACGCCGGTGCCGGCAATCCTCGAATACCTGCCGTACCGGAAGCGTGACGGCACCATCGCCCGCGACGAAGTCACCCATCCCTTCACCGCCGGCCATGGTTATGCTTGCGTCCGGGTCGATACTCGCGGCAGCGGCGAATCCGAAGGATTGATGTTCGATGAGTACATTTTGCAGGAACAGGACGACGCGCTTGAAATCATCGACTGGTTGAGCCGCCAGCCGTGGTGTGACGGCAACGTCGGCATGATGGGAATTTCCTGGGGCGGCTTTAACGGGCTGCAAGTGGCGGCGCGCCGTCCACCGGCCCTCAAGGCCGTTATTACGCTGTGCTCGACGGTCGACCGCTACGCCGATGACATTCACTACAAAGGCGGCGGCATGCTGGCCGAGAACCTGGGCTGGTCGGCGACCATGCTGTCCTTTTCGTCGCGGCCGCCGGACCCGGAGCTGGTCGGCGGCGGATGGCGTGACACGTGGCGGCAACGGCTGGAAGAACAGCCGCATCTGGCCGAGATCTGGTTCGAACACCAGCATCGTGATTCGTACTGGGAGCACGGCTCGGTCTGCAAGGATTGGCCGGCCATCGAGGCCGCCGTGCTGGCGGTCGGCGCCTGGTCCGACAGCTACCAGAACGCGGTACCCGAGCTTCTGACCAACCTGGAGGCGCCCTGTGCCGGCATTATCGGTCCCTGGATCCACAAGTATCCACACCTTGCCAAGCCGGAACCGCGGATCAATTTCCTGCGCGAGGCCTTGCGCTGGTGGGATCGCTGGCTCAAGGGCCACGACACAAGGGTCGAGAACGACCCGGTCTACCGGGTTTATTGTCAGGACCCGGCGTCACCGGAAGACTCGCTGAATTTCCGGCCGGGCCGGTGGGTTTCCGAAGCAGCTTGGCCTAGCGGCAACATCGCGCCACAAATCCTGTATTTGAACGAAGCCGGTTTGCAGGACGGGCCGGAGGATGCCGCGGCCATCAGTCATCACTCGCCGGAAGATACGGGTACGGCGGGCGGCGAGTATTGCGCCATGTGGCTGGGGCCTGAATTGCCCGGCGACCAGCGCGGCGACGATGCCGGGTCCTTGGTGTTCGATACCGAACCTTTGAAAGAATCATTGGAAATCCTAGGTACGGCGAAATTGAAGCTGCGGCTATCCATCGATCAGCCGCAAGGCAACATTATCGTCCGGCTGTGCGGCGTCGATGCCGATGGCACATCCGAGCGGGTCAGCTTCGGCGTCCTCAACCTGTGCCACCGGGCATCTCACGCCGACCCGGCAGCCATGCCGGTCGGTGAGGAGGTCGATGTGACCGTGGTGCTTGATCACGCCGCGCACCGCTTTGCCGCCGGCCAGCGCATCCGCGTCGCTATCTCGACCGCCTATTGGCCCATGGTTCTGCCCAGCCCGGCGCCGGTCACCCTCACCCTGAGTCGGGGCGTTTCCAGCCTGTCTCTGCCGGTTCGCCATGAGCAGGGGCAACCGACGCCGCAGTTTGACGAACCGGAGCCGGCGCCGGGACCGGCGCTTCGCGAACTGCGTCCCGGCGACCACCGCCGGAATGTAAGCCGCGACAGTGGCGATAGCCGAACCCGGGTGGAAATCGTTGATGATTTCGGCCAGTGCGAGGATTTGACCCACGGCCTGATCACCGGTTCCATCGCCCGTGAAACTCATGAAATTGACCCCGACGATCCCTGCTCGGCCCGCATTGAGACCCATTGGACACAAACGCTGGAGCGCGGCGATTGGCAGGTCCGCACGGAAACCTTCAGCGAAATGACCTGCGACAGCGGGCATTTCCATCTGTCGGCTAGACTGGAGGCCTTCGAAGGCGGCGAACTATATTATGAGAAGAGTTGGAAGCACTCAGTTCCGCGCAAATTCGTATAGACGATCGATCGCGATTGCCGTCTTGAACCCACTCCGTAAACATGTCAAACCGGCGCGTAATTTACCCTAATAGGAGACTGTTCATGAGCGGCCGATTGGTGATCACCCCGCGTATTCGCAAGTCGCCTTTTTTTGATGCGGCGGTGAAATACGGCGCCACGGATTTTTCCGTCTACAACAAGATGTACATGCCGTTCGGCTATGATACGCCGGAGGCCGAATACCGGGCGTTGACCAACGATGTGACGCTGTGGGATGTGGGCGCCCAGCGCATGGTGGAGATCACCGGCCCGGACGCTTTTCGGTTCACCGATATGCTGACACCGCGCGATCTAAGCAAATGCAAGGTCGGGCAGTGCAAATACGTGGTCATCACCGATCAAAACGGTGGCGTGCTCAACGATTGCGTCCTGCTGCGCCGGGGCGAAAATCACTTTTGGATTTGCTATGGCGACAATGATCTCAGGCTGTGGGCCCGGGGTGTCGCCGTTCATTCCGGTATGGACGTAACAGTGGCAGAGCCGGACGTGTCGCCCTTGCAGGTTCAGGGACCGAAGTCGCGAGCCGTCATGGATGAATTATTCGGTGACACCGTATCTGGCCTCGCCTATTACACCCACGCCGACGCCGAATTGGATGGAATTCCGCTGGTGGTCTCGCGCACCGGTTTCACCGCCGAACTTGGCTATGAGGTCTACCTCATGGACGGATCGAAAGGTGTCGAGATTTGGGAAGCGATCATGGCGGCGGGAAAACCGCATGGCATGGTGCCGGCATCGCCCTCGCGCATTCGCCGCATTGAGGCTGGCATCCTGGATTACGGCACCGACATCAATGAAAGCGTTAATCCGTTCGAGATCGGCCTAGACCGTCTCGTTTCCCTGGATTCGGAAGCCGACTTCATTGGCAAGGCGGCCTTAACGCGCATCAGGGCCGAAGGCATCACCCGGCACATCGCGGGAATTCGTCTGGAAGGCGAACCCTTGGCTTACAATGGCTGGGCCTGGGATGTGTCGCGGAACGGCGAAGCGGTGGGCAAGATGACCTCGGTCATTTACTCGCCAACTTTGGAAACCAACATCGCGCTGGTTATGATCACCATGGACTGCCAGGAGCTTGGAACGGAGCTTGAAGTTGCGACACCCGATGGCCCCAGGCGGGCCGTCGTCGTGGAAATGCCCTTCGTCGATCCCAATCACGAACGGTCCAGGGCATAGGACAGCGAGGCGGAGACAGGATCATGAACATCGGCACCCTGCTTCCCCGCCACGCTCAATACCGGCCCGATCACCTTTGTCTCGCGGTCAGCGGCGAGCGGCTCAGCTACCGGCAGATCAACGCCCGGGTCAATGCGCTGGCCAACGCCCTCCGAGCCCGAGGTGTGAGAAAGGGTGACAAGATCGCCACCGTGTTGCCCAATTGCGCCGAGATGATGACGCTCTACTGGGTCGCGGCCAAGACGGGTATCGCCATCGTTCCCATGAGCCTGCTGCTCCAGGAATCCGGGTTGTCCTCATTGCTCAGCGATTCCGACTCAGTCATGGTCTTCGCCGACGCTGGGTTCGCCGACATGTTGGACAGCATCCGCGGCGATCTCCCGGCCATTGCAGAGGATCGTTACGTCCTGGTCGGCGCCGGGGACCGGGAAGGTTTCCTCGCCTTTGGTGATCTGGTCGCCGGCGCCTCGGAGGAAAATCCGCCGGACGCCGGCCTCAGCGACGGCGACGTCTACAATATCATGTACACCAGCGGCACCACCGGCGCTCCCAAGGGAATTGTCCACACACATTATGTCCGCGCCGCCTATTGCCTGCATTTTGCGTCTGCCTTCCGCATGACCCCCGAGAGCGTTGTGCTGCACGCCGGCTCCATCGTTTTCAACGGCGCCATGATTGTCCTAATGCCGTGGATGTTTGTCGGCTGCACCTATGTGCTCCATCAAGCTTTCGACGCCGGCGCTGTCATCCGCGACATCGAAGCCGAAAAAGTCACTCATATCGTCATGGTTCCGTCGCAAATCATCGCGCTTCTCGACCATCCCGATTTCGATCCGGCCAAAATGGAATCCCTGGAAATGATCCTTTCCGTCGGCGCGCCGTTGCTTCTCGAACACAAGCGCCGGCTCAACGAGGCCTTGCCCAACTTGTTCTACGAGCTTTACGGACTCACCGAAGGATTTATGACCATCCTCGACCGCAATGATTCAATCCGAAAGGCAGGGTCCGTGGGCATCCCGACGCCGTTTTTCGAAATGCGCATCATCAATGCCGACGGCGACGAATGCGCGCCCGGCGAGGTCGGCGAAATTTGCGGGCGCGGGCCAATGATGATGCCCGGTTACTACAAGCGGCCGGATTTGACGGAGGAGGCGATTGTTGACGGCTGGCTGCATTCCGGCGACGCCGGATATGTGGACGAAGAAGGTTTCCTGTTCCTGGTCGACCGCATCAAGGACATGATTATTTCGGGCGGGGTAAATGTCTACCCGCGCGATATCGAAGAAATCATGGCCGGGCATCCGGCCGTGGCCGAAGTCGCCGTGTTCGGAATCGCCGACGATAAATGGGGCGAGGTGCCGGTAGCGGCGGTACTTGTGCGCGACGGCGAGGCGGTGGAACCGGCAGAACTGATGGAATGGACCAACGAGCGGGTTGGCGCCAAGTTCCAACGCATCACCGACGCCGTCATTTTGGAAACCTTCCCGCGCAATGCCGCCGCCAAGACCGTCAAACGCGACATCCGCGAAGAATACCTATCAAAGTAAGCGAGGCACTATGAGCAAACTTGAGGGAAAGACGGCCCTGGTCAGTGGATCGGGCCGTGGCATCGGGCGGGCCATTGCGCTCAAACTGGCCGGTGAAGGCGCCCGCGTGGTCGTCAATGACCTGGACGCGGACCCGGCCGCAGAGACTGTGGCCGCTATCGCTGATGTTGGAGGCGAGGCGGTTGCCTGCAACGGCGACGTCACCGATCCGGAATTCGCCCAGCGCTTCACCGATACCGCAGTGGCTTCATTTGGCGGCATCGACATTATCGTTAATAACGCCGGCTATACCTGGGATGCCGTCATCCAGAAGATGACCGACGAGCAATGGCAGGCCATGCTCGACGTTCATCTGACGGCACCCTTCCGCATCCTGCGCGCGGCGTCAGACTTCATCCGCGAGACAGCCAAGCGGGAAATCGCCGAGGGCAGGTTCAACGCCCGTAAGGTGGTGAACATTTCGTCCATCTCCGGCCTCTACGGTGGCGCCGGGCAGGCCAACTACGGTGCCGCCAAATCGGCCCTGGTCGGGCTGACCCGCTCCATGTGCAAGGAATGGGGGCGCTACAACGTCAACGTCAATTGCGTCGCCTTCGGCCTGATCGAAACCCGGCTGACCCGATCCTGGGCCGAGAACGATGCAAAAATCGATATCGATGGGCAGCAAATCCAGGTCGGCATCCAGCCGCATGCCATTGAGACGCTGAATTCCATGATCCCCATGGGCCGCGCCGGTACGCCCGAAGAGGCTGCAGGCGCCGTCTGTCTGTTCTGCTATCCGGAATCAGATTACGTCAGCGGCCAAGTCCTGGTCGCAGGTGGCGGGTTATTGGTTTGAGTCAAAATTGGGGTTGTTATGCGTCGACCCAGGACCTTGGCGCGGGAAGAGCGGTTTCCATCGGCGCCGAAGGATCTGTGTCTACCCAATTGGTTTCGCTGATGTAGGAGAACGCGTCTCCATCCGGAGATGGTTCACCATCCCTGAATTCCGGTCCGCGACCGTGATCGCGGGCGCTGTACATAACGGACCGCAACAAGCTCATGGAAATGTGCCACTAAGATAGCACTCTTCCCGCGCATTCCACCTTTGCCGAACAATACCCTTGCAACACGGCAACCATCCAAACAGGATATAAGGTAAGATTGTGTACAGCCCCTTGCCCATGGGAGAATCGAAATGACTAAATGGTTGGCCGTTTTCTTGCTCGCCGCCACCGTCACCCTGCCGGCCTTCGCGTTTGACGCCGCTCACATCGAGAAGTTGAAGACGTCAAGGTCGTGCCAGAAATGTGACCTCAGCGGCGCCAAGCTATCCAAGATGGATCTGACCGCAGCCGACCTAAGGGGCGCCAATCTGAAGAAGGCAAACCTGAGAAAGTCGTCGCTGGATGGGGCCGACCTGCGGGGCGCCGATCTAACCAAGGCGAAGCTCGGCAAGGCGTCGCTGGTTGACGTCAACCTGGAAAAAGCGGTGCTGAGCGATGCCGTGTTCCGCAAGGCCAACCTCAGTGGCGCTAATTTCACAGGCGCCACCCTCGGTTATCTGTTTTATAAGGCCGACTTGAGCGAAGCCAAGTTGCCCGGCGCCAAGCTCAAGGCGGCTGACTTCAGGGGGGCCGATCTAAACCGCGCCGACATGGCGGGCGCCGTTCTCGATAACGCCAACATGGTCCTGGCCGATATAAACGGTACTGATCTCAGCGGCGCCAGTCTCAACGGCGCCAACATGGCAATGGTTGATGCCTCAAGCGCCAATCTGGAAAACGCCGACCTGAGCCGAGTCAGTCTGGTTGAAGCAAGCTTGGTCGGGACCAACCTTCGCGGCGCCAAGCTCAGATGGGCGCTGCTGTCAAAGGCTGACCTTACCCTCGCTGATCTTACCGGCGCCGACCTCGACCACGCCGATATGAACGGCGCAATCCTGTGCAAAACCAAGACTTCGGACGGCGAGGTCAACACCGGCTGCAAGTGACGGCCACATGAGATGATAGAATGAAGCTTGAAGGTTCATGTCATTGCCGGTCCGTGCGGTTTTCTCTGCAATCTCGCCACCCCTATCCTTACAACGTCTGTTATTGCTCCGTATGCCGTAAAACCGCGGGCAGCGGCGGATACGCGATAAATTTGTCGGGCGATGCGAAGTCTCTGGAAATTCAAGGAGAAGAGTATCTTTCAATCTATCAGGCACGGCAGATTGACCCCGAAACCAAGGACAAGGCCGAGAGCCCTATGCAGCGGAATTTCTGCAAGCTCTGCGGTTCTCACCTCTGGTGCTGGGATCCGCGCTGGCCGGAACTCCTGCATCCGCATGCCGGCGCCATTGATACGGAGTTGCCCAAACCCCCTGAACACACGCATTTGATGTTGGGCTCGAAGGCGTCATGGGTCTCGGTTGCCCTGGCCGACAACGACCATCAATTCGAAGAATACCCAACGGAGAGCATCGCGGAATGGCACGAGCGATTGAACCTGGTCCAATAACATGACCGGTGATTTCACAAGGATCGAAGTCCGGCCCATTTCCGCGGCGCTCGGCGCGGAAATTTGCGGCGTTGATCTGGGCGAACTTGATGAGCCGACCTTCGCCGAGATACGCGAAGCCTTTCGCCGGCATTCCGTCATCTTCTTCCGCGATCAGGATTTGACGCCGGAGCAGCACATCGCCTTCGCCGAACGCTGGAGCACCATCAACATCAACCGGTTCTTCAAGCCCATGGACGACTATCCCATGATCGCCCAGGTGATCAAGGAACCGGACCAGATGGATAATATCGGCGGCGACTGGCATACCGATCATTCCTATGACCAAATCCCCGCCTTGGGCTCCATTCTTTATGCACGTGAGGTGCCGGACGTCGGCGGCGATACCCATTTCGCCAGCATGTACAAAGCCTATGAGGCGCTATCACCAGGCATGCAGGAAATGCTCGCAGGCCTGAACGCCTGGCATTCCAGCCGGCACGTCTTCGGCTATACCCCAACGACCTTGAATCCCGCAACGACGGCCGATTGGGAAACCAGGACTTGGCGACCCAAGACGCCCTGCATCCGGTCGTCATCTGCCATCCCGAGACGGGCCGCAAGGCGCTCTACGTCAATGCCGATTTTACCGTCAAATTCGACGGCTGGACGCAGGAAGAGTCGCAACCGCTCTTGGATTATCTCTACGAACACGGATCAAAACCCGAGTTCACCTGCCGGTTCCAATGGCGCAACGGTTCAGTTGCCTTCTGGGACAATCGCGCCACTTGGCACTATGCGGTCAACGATTATCACGGCCAGCGCCGCGTCATGCACCGCGTCACTCTGGACGGGGTCGCCCTGAACGCTTAGCCGGCAAGCGTCGGATCGTCGGCGATCTTGGCCAGCAACCAGTCGCGGAACCTGACAATCTTGGCGGCGTTCTTCTGTTCCTTGGCGCAGACCAGGTACCACGACCCTTCCTCCGGTACGCTGAGGTCGAACGGCCGCGCCAAACGCCCGGCGGCCAGATCCTCGCGCGCGAACATCATATTTGTCATGGCGATGCCGTGGCCGCTGACCGCCGCCTCCAGGGCCAGGATATAGCTGTCGACGGTAATGCCGGGCGCCGACACCGTATCCGGCGCGCCGGCGGCTTCTAGCCAACGCTCCCAATCATTAGGTGAGGTGTAGACCCGGAGCAGGTTGTGGCCAGACAAGTCCTTGGGCTCGCGAATGGCGTCCGGCCCGGTGACCAGGTCGGCACTGCAGACGGGAAACATATTGGCCTCGAACAGCAGTTGATGGTCCAGGCCCCGTTGCCGCTTCGAGGTAATGACGATGCCGACATCAGCGTTGTCGCGGTCGAAGCTCCAGTTCAGATAGGAGGTGTTGAGCCGTACCTGAATATCCGGATAGCGGTGCTGAAATTCATGCAAGATCGGGATCAGCCAGCGCATGGCGACGGAAACGTAGACCTGCACCGTCAGCAGCGTCGCCCCCTCGGCGCTAGTCACCAGCTCCGTGCCGCTGGCCATGCGGTCAAAGGCGTCGCGCAGGACGGGAAAATAAATCAAGCCCGCTTCGGTCAATTCGATCGACCGACCGCCCCGACTGAACAACGTCAGACCGAGTTGGTCCTCCAGTGTTTTGACCTGATGCGAGATGGCGGAATGGGTGACGCTGAGTTCCTCCGCTGCCCCGCGAAAGCTCATGTTGCGCGCCGCCGCTTCGAAAGCACGGAGAGCATTTAGCGTGGGCAGGCGGCGGCGCATGGCGGGTTAACCTCTATTGTCACGTCGCGGGCCATATGCGGCCCGCTTGACTGGTTAGTTTCTTTCATCTGTGCGTGAAGATCAATCTATTGAGAACCGGCCGGACTTGGGTTAAATCGGATTGATTGCCGTAACCATGGGGCTGCCTCATGAACGATACGACTCCCAAGCGCCGCGGCGGCCGAGAGGCCCGCCATGAATTGCGCGCCGCGGAAACGCCTGTCGACGAGCGGGCGATCCAGCCGGGCATGGAAGGCGGCCTCTACAAGCCGCTGACCGACGCCGAGATCAAACGCATTCACGTTGCCGCCCTCGACATTCTCGAACAGGTCGGCCTTGAGCGAGCCATTCCCAGTTGCGTCGAACTGGTGACCAACGCCGGCGGCACGCTGACCGAAGAAGGACGATTGCTGTTCCCGCGTGGACTGGTCGAGGACACCATCGCCATGGCGGCGCGCAATTTCGTCCTGCATGCGGCTGATCCGAAGCACGACATGGAGCCCTGGGGCAAGCGAGTCTATTTCGGCACCGCCGGGGCCGCCGTCCACATGGCCGATGTCGAGACCAACGAATATCGGGAAACCAGCCTGCAGGACCTCTACGATATCGCCCGCATCGTCGACCAGATGGATAACATTCATTATTTCCAACGTTCCGTCGTCGCCCGCGATTTGGTCGAGCCCCGCGATTTGGACCTCAACACGCTTTACGCCTGCATCGCCGGGACCAGCAAGCATATCGGCTCGTCGTGGGTGCTGCCCGAGCATGTAGATGAAAGTCTGCAGTTGCTGCACATGGTTGCCGGTGGCGAGGATAAATGGCGAGAACGGCCATTCGTCAGCATGTCGGCCTGCTTCGTCGTGCCGCCCATGAAATTCGCCGAAGATGCCTGCGCCTGCCTGGAGGCCGGTGTGCGCGGCGGCATTCCTATTTTGTTGTTGGCGGCGGGACAGGCCGGCGCCACCAGTCCGGCATCCCTGGCCGGCGCCGTGGTCCAGGAAATCGCCGAAGTGCTGGCCGGGCTGGTCTATGTCAACCTGATCTCACCCGGTCATCCGGCAATCATGGGGCCGTGGCCCTTCGTTTCCGATTTACGCACAGGGGCCATGAGTGGTGGCAGCGGCGAACAGGCGGTGCTTATGGCCGCCTGTGCCCAGATGGGTCATTTCTACGACATTACCTGCGGCATTGCCGCTGGCATGACCGATTCCAAGGTTCCCGACGCTCAATCCGGGTATGAGAAGGGATACACCGAGGCCCTGGCTGGCAACGTCGGCGCCAACATGATCTATGAGTCGGCGGGCATGCATGCCAGCCTGCTCGGGTTCAGCAAGGAAAGCCTGGTCATCGACAACGACATGATCGGCGGCGTCATGCGCACTGTGCGCGGCATTGAGGTTACCGAAGACTCACTCTCCATTGAAACCATTCGCCAGGTTTGCGAAGAAGGCCCGGGTCATTTCCTGGGCAGTGACCAGACCATGGAACTGATGGAAGCCGACTACGTCTATCCGGAGATCGGCGACCGGACCAGCCCCAAGGAATGGGCGGAACTGGGCTCGCCGGTGATCACCGAGCGCGCCAAGGAAAGGGTCGAAGAAATTCTCTCCAGCCATCACCCTGATTATATTGACCCGGCCATGGACGCGAAATTGCGCGAGACCTTCGCTATCAAACTGCCGCGCGAGAACATGTAGCTCTAAAGGCTTGGGTCCGGAGCCCTCGGCGCGATATAACGGGCCATAATAAAACATTTCTCAAGGGAGGCTCGACATGGCTTCGGCAAACGGCATGCGTATCCGCCAGCACGGCGGCGGCACCCCGGTCCTCAACGACTGGGGCGTCAATTCGGAGTACGGCACCCTTAGGGACGTCCTGCTTGGACCGGTCGACAATCTCACCCTTCGCGAAACCAGCGCCGTGTCGCGCGCTTCCATCCGCACCGGGCAGTCCTTGGACCGCGACGTTGCGAAACGCCAGTACGCAGAGGTGATCAGTGCCTACGAGGACGCCGGAGTCACCGTTCATGCCATGGAGCCCGACGAGACACTGACCATGCACATGTACGCCCGTGATTCCAGTTTCATGACTCCATATGGCGCGGTCATCACACAGTTGGCCCATTGGTGGCGCCGCGGCGAAAACTTCCGCGTCCTGGAGTTCTACATGAACGCCGGTATTCCCATTTACGACATCGTCACCGCCGGCACCTTTGAAGGAGGCGATTTCAACGTCATTGAGCCGGGTTGCCTGCTGCTCGGCTGCGGCGGCGAGCGCACCCAGATCGAAGCCGCCGAACAGGTCAAAGGCTGGTTCGAGGCCGAGGATTGGGAAGTCCGCCTCGCCCTGTTCGATCCGTTCTACGTCCATATCGATCTGATGGTCTGCATGCTGGCCGAGAAGATCGCCGCCGTCTGTCTCGATTGCACGGAGCCCGGCATTGTCCAATGGCTCAAGGACAAGAACATCGAGATCATCCCGGTCAGCTTCCAGGACACCATGACGCTCGGCTGCAACGTGGTTTCCATGGGCGATCACCGCATTCTGTCTACCGCCGCCAGCAAGGACCTCAACGACAAGCTGCGGGCCAATGGCTTCACCGTCTACGATCCGGAGGTCGACATGCTGACGCGCTGCGGCGGCGGCGTCCATTGCATGGCCATGCCGCTGCGCCGCGATCCGGTCTGATCCGCGGCATGAAAAATATCCGCATCGACGGCGACCGGCTGTGGCAAAGCCTCATGGAGATGGCCAAGATCGGCGCCACCGAGAAAGGCGGCAACTGCCGCCTCGCCGCCAGTGACCTCGACCGCGACGGCCGCGACCTGTTCGTCGGCTGGTGTAAGGAAGCCGGCTGCGAGGTCACCGTCGACGCCATGGGCAACATCTTCGCCCGTCGCGCCGGGCGCAATCCCGACCTGCCGCCGGTCATGGCCGGCAGCCATTTGGATACACAGCCCACCGGCGGTCGCTTTGACGGCGTCCTCGGCGTCCTTGCCGCGCTTGAGGTGGTGCGAACACTCAACGATCACGACGCCGAAACGGAAGCGCCGGTCGAGGTATGCGTCTGGACCAATGAGGAAGGCTCGCGTTTCTCCCCGGCCATGATGGGCTCGGGCGTTTTCGCCGGCGTCTTCGACTTGAGCGATATCCACGCCACGACGGATGAAGACGGCGCCAGCCTCGGCAGTGAACTGGAACGCATCGGCTATGCGGGACCTGAGCCCGTCGGCGGCCGCGATGTGGGGGCCTATTTCGAGCTGCATATCGAACAGGGACCGATCCTGGAGGCCGAGGAAAAGACCATTGGCGTGGTCACCGCCGCCCAGGGCCAGCGCTGGCACGAGATTACCGTCACCGGCCAGGAATCCCACGCCGGGCCGACGCCGATGCCGCGACGCAAGGACGCCCTGGTTGCCGCATCCAAAATCGTCGCCGAAGTCAACCGCATCGGCCATGTCCACCCGCCCTACGCCTGCGCCACGGTCGGCTCCATGCAGGTCAGCCCTAATTCGCGCAACGTCATTCCCGGCAGCGTCTTCCTGACCGTTGATCTGCGCCATCCGGTGAACGAGACCTTGAGCGACATGGATGCGGAGTTGAAAACATTCTGCGCTGACACCGCCAAGGATATGGGCGTCGATATCGACGTTGAGGACTTCTGGCATTTCCCGCCAACGCCGTTTCAGGAGGATTGCGTCGCCGCCGTACGCGAAGGGGCGGAGCTTCACGGATATGAGCATATGGAGATCGTTTCCGGCGCCGGACACGACGCTGTTTACATGGCCGGCGTGGCGCCCACCGGTATGATCTTCATTCCCTGCGAGGACGGTATCTCTCATAATGAGATCGAGAACGCGACGCTGGAGGATTGCGCCGCCGGCTGCAATGTCCTGCTGCACGCCGTCCTGCAACAAGCGAGAACCGCGCCATGACCAAACGCTACGGTGAAGATCCCATGACCCGGCCGCGTTTTGTCGGCCTGCCGACGTTCATGCGTGCACCCTACGCCGAAGACCTCTCGGAAGTGGATATCGGGCTGATCGGCATCCCGTTTGACGGCGGCGTCACCAACCGCCCCGGCGCGCGGCACGGCCCGCGTGAAATCCGCAACCAGTCCAGCCTGATGCGCAAGATAAACCAGGCGACCAAGATCAATCCCTATGAGAGCCTCACGATCGCCGACATCGGCGACGCCTGGGTCGAGAAGCCATACGAGTTGGAAGGGGCGCTGGCGGAGATCGCCAAGTTCTATGAGCAGGTCCATGCCGCCGGCGTCGTCCCGGTCTCGGCCGGAGGCGACCATTCGGTGACGCTGCCGGTATTTCGCGGTATCGCCAAGGACCGGCCCGTCGGCATGGTGCATTTCGACGCTCACTGCGACACCAGCGACGACCACCTGGGTTCCAAGTTCCATCACGGTGCGCCGTTTCGCCGCGCCGTCGAAGAAGGCCTGTTGGATCCGAAGCGGACCATCCAGATCGGCATCCGCGGCCCCTTGAACGATCTCAGCCTGTGGGATTTCAGCCACGACTCGGGCATGCGGGTGATCTACATGGAGGAATTCTACGACATGGGCCCGAACGCGGTGATCGAGGAAGCGCGACGCGTGGTCGGCGATGGCCCGACCTATATCTCATTTGATGTGGACGGCCTCGACCCGGTCTACGCCCCCGGCACCGGCACGCCGGAATGCGGCGGCATCACCACCCATGAGGCGTTCATGATGATCCGCGGCATGCAGGGCCTCGATCTGGTCGGCGGCGACGTGGTCGAGGTCGCCCCGCCGTTCGATCCTTCAGGCAATACGGCCCTGGTCGGCGCCACATTGATGTATGAAATCCTCTGCGTCGTCGGCGACGCCGTGGCGCGCAAAAAGGCCGGCGGCTGAGCTACTCCGCTAGTTCCACCATCACCTGAAGCAGCACGTCCGAACCGGCGCGGAGGTCTTCCGGCGCGGTGAATTCCTCGACGTTGTGGCTGATGCCGCCGACGCTGGGGACGAAGATCATCGCCGTCGGGCAGTTGGGCGCGAACATCTGCGCATCATGCCCGGCGCCGCTGGCCATGCGACGGATGCTGTGACCCTGTTCCTTCGCCGCCGCTTCGACCCGGCCGATCATGGCAGCATCAAACTGCACCGGCTCAAATCGGGCCAGCGAGCGTGAGGATATCTCAACCCCCTCGGCGGCGGCAGTCTCGGCGACGAACGCTTCCATCCGCGCCTCCGCCTGCTTGAGCCGGTCATCATCCGTGTTGCGCAGATCGACGGTAACCCGCGCCAGTTTGGCGACCACGTTGATGAGGTTGGGCGTCAGTTCGGTAACGCCGACCGTGGCCACCTGATCTCCCCCCATATCTTGGGCAAGCTGACGTGCTTCGCAGGAAATTGCGCCGGCCACATAACCAGCGTCATGGCGCAACCGCATGGGCGTGGTGCCGGCATGGTTGGAAACACCGCTGATCGTATACTCCGTCCACGAAATCCCCTGCACGCCGGTGACCGCGCCGATGGTGATCCCGGCCTCTTCCAGAACCGGCCCCTGCTCAATGTGGATTTCGACGAAGGCGTGGACCGGTGTGTTACCGACAGGCGCCTCACCGGCGTAGCCGATCCGGTTCAGTTCATCGCCACAGGTGACGCCGTCGCGATCCGTCTCGGCAATGGCATCGGCCAGCGAAAGCGAGCCCTGGTGGACGGCGCTACCCATCATGTCCGGCTGGAACCGCGCGCCTTCCTCATTGGTAAAGACGCCGACGGCAATGGGCCGGCGGGTGGTGATGCCGGCCTCATTGAGACACTCCACCACTTCAAGCCCGGCCAGGACCCCGAGGTTGCCGTCATAGATGCCACCGGTGGCGACGGTATCGATGTGCGATCCGGTCATTACCGGCGGGCCGTCCTCGGTTCCGGCGCGAACACCGACGATGTTGCCGATGCCGTCGATGGTAACGTCGAGGCCCAATTCTTCCATCCAGCCCCGGACCAAATCCCGTCCATCGCGGTCCGCATCCGAAAGCGCCAGGCGGCAAACCCCACCACCGTCCAAAGCGCCGATCTCAGCCAAAACCTCGATCCGCCTCATCAGCCGATCGAGATCAATGCGGAGGTTTCCGGACATGCCGGCCCTAACTCGCCTTCTCCACCGTCGCCGGGGCCGGGTCGTTGTAGGGGCGGTCGTGGCCGAGGGCCGGGATCATGGATCGGGCCTGGGTGACTTGATCCGGGTCGATGTCGGCGCAGACATAGCCACTGTCCTCGCCGCCGTCAGCCAGAACCTTGCCCCAGGGATCAATGATCAGCGAATGGCCGTAAGTTTCAGCCTCACCGTGGGTACCCCATTGGCACGGCGCGAAGACGTAACACCCGGTCTCGATGGCCCGGGCGCGCAAGAGCGTGTGCCAATGGGCCTCGCCGGTGGTCTTGGTAAAGGCCGCCGGTACGGTCAGGAAATGCGCCCCGGCCTGGGCCAGGGAACGGTAGAGATGGGCGAAACGCAGATCATAACAGACGCTCAATCCCATCAACCCCCAGGGCGTCGGCGCCACGACCGCCTCCTCGCCGGCTTCGACGATGGCCGATTCACGGTAGGTCTCGCCATCGGCTAAATTGACGTCGAACAAATGGATCTTGTCGTAGCGCGAAACGATCTCGCCCGAGCTGTCGAGCAGGAGGGAGCGGTTGCGGATTTTGCCCGACGGCGTCGTTACGGCGAGCGATCCCAGCAACACCCAGACCCCTGATTCTTGGGCAAGGTCGCTGAACAGGGGTATGGCCGGATGGTCGGCCTCAATGGTGGCGCCGACGTTGAACAGATCGGGAGCCACCTCCAAACAGGAGAAAAACTCCGGCAGACAAATCAAATCGGCACAATCAGCGACAGCATCCCGCGACAGTATTTCCGCCTCTTCCATGCTGGCCGCCATATCGGGTCCGGCGCGGTTTTGGATGCAGGCGACGCGGAACTTCTTAGCCATGGTTCATCTCCTCTAATTAAGCGGCGGCCATTATGGCGGAAAACTTGCCCCCCGTCATGGCGGATACGAACCGAAGCGGCTGCCCCAAACGTCATTCCCGCGAAAGGGAGAAGAAGTAAGAATGACGGCGCTAACCGTTCGTTAACTTTTCCGGCCGATTCTGTAAAAAAACAGGAGATCGATGATGCGAGAACAGCACCATCGGCAAATGTGCTTTCCGGGGACCCCCGCCGTTATCGGCGCCGCTGTCATTTGCCTAGCCGGTCTTGCCCTGCCGTTCGCGGCACAGGCAGGCACCAGCATCGGGTCCGCCCCGGCACCGGGGACGGAGCTCGCCGCCTTGGGTGAAGTCAAACTTTCCGGCACACTGACGCTTGTGCAGCGAGCCCAGCGCGGCCTTAGCGGCCTCGACTTTTACCGCGGCCCGCTGAACGGACGCCTGGACAGGAAGACGAAAAAGGCGGTTCGCAAGTTCCAGAACCAGGTCGGCCTTGCGGTCGATGGCACCATCACGCTCGAACTGGTGGAGATTCTGGAAAAACGGATGAAATCCGCGAAGTTCCTCAAGCGCATGGAACGCATTGAGACGGATGCCAAATCGGTCGCAAAACAAGCCTTGCTCAACAACTCCGATACCCGTGACCTGGTCGGAGAGAAATCCGCTGACCATGCTGATCCCACCCGCGACATAGCCGATTGCCTGGCCGAACCGACGTCCGTCTGCCTGCTGCGCGAAGCGGCGGAGAGCGCCAAGGCCGTGCACAAGGACAACATGCGAGATTGGGCGCTGGGCGAAATCCTGGTTGCCCAGGCGCGCGCCGATTTGAAGGCCGATGCCCACAGGACCGCCGGACACATCCAGGACCCGAGATTGATCCTAACGGCGCTCAAGGACGCCGCCATTGCCCACGCCAGGGCCGGCCGCCTGGGAGATGCCCTGGCCGCGGCGCGCCGGGTTCCCGATGATGCCAAGCAGTTGGACGCGATGGCCGCCATTGCCGAAATTCTTTCGCTCCGGGGCGAGAATACGGCCGCCGAACGCACCCTCAAAGACCTGCTCGCCCGCGCCAATACCGGCGATAACCTAAATCGCGAAATCGGCCTGCGCGCGCGCGCCGCGCGGCTGCTCTACACCATGGGCCGCCACCGTCAGGCCGCCAAGGCCATGGCCGGCGCCCTGCATTTGACGACCAAGATTACCAACCGCCACGACCGGGCCATTGCATCCGGCACCGTCGCCGCGGCCTTGGCCGAGATGGGCAAACCGGCCCTTGCCATAAAAATGCTGAAAACTGTCCGCCGTGCGACGCTGAGAATGCCCGTCTTGATCTCGGCGGCGGCGGCCCTCGCCCAAACCGGTGCGTCTTCGGACGCATTGGCCGCCGCCGGCGAGGTCAAGGCGGCGCGCTACCGCTCGCAAGTGCTGGGCCGCATCGCCGTCGTCCAGGCCCGCATGGGTAACCGCGCGCAATCGGACGAGACCCTGGCCCGGGCCTTGGTCACGGCGGGGAAAGTTCGTTTGCGCTTCGCCCGCAACCACGCCGTCAGCCGGATCGCCCTCGACATGGTCCGGATTTCCGCGCTCAGTACCCCTGATCGGGCGCGGCGTTATCTCGATCAGGCCGAGGCGGTCATTAAGAAAGTTACCGACGATGAGCTTCGTGCCGAAATCCTCTGGGCAATGGTCGCCGAGCGCCGCCGCATTGACGGCATTGAGGCCGCCAGCGCCACCGAAGCCCGCGCCCGTCAGGCCACCGACGCCATCAAAAGTCCGCTGCGCCGGGTCTGGCTACTTGGCGATCTGGCCAATACCCTGGCCCGCAATAGCCGCCCCGATGCCGCCTGGACCCTGTTCCAAAGCGCCCTGGAAATCGCCCGGGGCGTGGAAAACACCTGGAGCCGGGCGCGCGCCTTCGCCAAGCTGTCGACCACGCTGGCGTCCTTGCGCCAGCTGTAATTTAAGGTTTCCAGGACGCCGCCCGAGCGACTGTTACCCGGCGAATCCGACTGCTTTAGTTGGTCATTTTCCTGAATCAAATAATCAACGTCTTTCTTTAACATACTGAAAATATAGAGATAATTATCAGGGTTGCATTCCGAATCCCCGGTCTTTAGTAGTTATTAATCAAGTCCGCTTATGTTTGTCTAAGGAGCGGAGAACAACCGGCGCGGTAAATCTCTGTAATTGCCGGAAAAAAAATTGTTCTCGGGGGGGCCGTCCACTGGACGGCCTTTTGCGTTTTGGACAAAGGAGCGTGACGACATGAGGTTTATATCAGTCACCATAGGTGCCCTCGTTATTTTCATTTGGAGCGGCTTTGCATCCCCGGTGCAGGGGCAACCCCTTTGCGGTGAGCGCGGCAAGGTTCTGTCCTCGCTGAAAGACAAATACGAAGAAGTGCCTGTCTCCATCGGGCTGGCCAACAACGGCACGGTCGTCGAAGTGCTGGCGTCTGATAAGGGAAGCTTCACCATCCTGACCACCCGGCCCGACGGACTGACCTGTTTGGTCTCCGCCGGCAATAGCTGGCAGAACGTTGACCAGCACAAGGTAGACACCAAAATCTAATTGACGGTTTGCGGCGGCTTTCAACGGCGCGCGGAGTGATGTATTGACGGACTGCAGAATTGCAGTCCGCCGATCATTCCACGACATGTTGAAAGCCAGATCATGAACAATCCCCTGTCCGCCCACCCTCTCACCATCTTCCACAAACCGGCCGCCGGTGATGACGCCGGTGGGGAAACCGTGCTCAGCCCGGAAGGATTCGAGCGCGCGCGCCGGGAAATCTCATCCTGGCCCGGCTACCTGGCGACGCCCCTGGTTCCGCTTCCCGGTCTGGCCAAGGCCGCCGGGCTCGGCGCCATTTGGTACAAGGATGAGGGCGGGCGCTTCAACCTGGGCAGCTTCAAGGCGCTCGGCGGCGCCTACGCGGTGGTCTGCCACCTGATTAACGCCATCCGCGGCGCCACCGGCGACGACGCCACCGCCGAGGACCTGATCGGCGGTAAATATCGCGATCTGACCGCCGGGATAACGGTATCCTCGGCCACTGACGGCAACCATGGCCGTTCCGTGGCCTGGGGCGCGCAGATGTTCGGCTGCACCTGTGTCATCTATATTCACGCCACGGTCAGTGAAGGCCGCAAGCAGGCCATGGAGGAATTGGGCGCCAAGGTGGTCCGGGTCAACGGTAATTATGACGATTCCGTGCGCCAAGCCGCCGCGGACGCCAACGAGCACGGCCGCCAAGTGATCTCCGACACCTCATATGAAGGCTACATGGAGATTCCCAAGAACGTCATGTACGGCTACGGCGTCATGACCGGCGAGGTGGTCTCCCAGCTTCCCGCCGACCAGCGCCCGACCCACGTTTTCGTTCAGGGCGGTTGCGGCGGGGTGGCGGCTTCCGTTTTCACATATCTGGCGCAGGTGTGGAGTGACGACCGTCCGCGCTTTGTCGTGGTTGAGCCTGATGCCGCCGCGTGCCTCTACGACAGCGCCCGGCAAGGCAGCCCGGCAGTGGTTCCAGGCGAATTGAACACTGTCATGGCCGGGCTGGCCTGCGGCGAGGTTTCGCTGCTGGCCTGGCAGGCTCTATCCCACCTGACTGATGATTTCATGATGGTCGCCGATCCAGGCGCCGAACAGGCCATGCGGTTTCTGGCCGAGGGTGTTGACGGCGATCGACCCGTGGTCGCCGGCGAGTCAGCCGTTGCCGGATTGGTGGCGGCGCTCGGCGCCCGCCTCGACCCGGCACATTCGGAAGCATTGGGCTTGAATGAGGATAGCCGCATCCTGGTTTTCGGCACCGAAGGCGCAACCGACCCGGAAGTCTATGCGGAGATCGTCGGGCGGACAGCGGAGCAGGTACGCGGCGGCTAACTCCGGCTAAACGATTCCGCGATCCTTGAAACCGGCGATATCCTCCGCTCCGTAGCCGTATTCAGTCAAAACTTCATCGGTGTGCTGGCCGCGGTCCGGTGTCGCTACACCGGTTCTCGGCGTTGAGCGGCTCATCTTGATGGCCTGGCCGACAAGGTTGAGTTTGCCCAACTCCGGATGATCGACCGGGTGGGTGACGCCCAGGTGTTCGACCTGCGGATCTGAAAAAACTTCGTCCATGGCGTAAATCGGGCCACAGGGAACGCCTATTTTGTTGAGGATGTCGATCCATTCGGCAGATGTCTTGGTCACGGTAACGTCGCTGATCTCAGCGTTGCAGGCGTCGCGGTTCTTGGACCGCAATTGGTCGGTGGCATACTCCTCGCGATCGACCAAGCCCGGCACGTCGAGAACCTCGCACAGGCGTTCCCACATGGCGCTGCCGGCGGCGGCAATGTTTATGTAGCCGTCGGACGTCTTGAACACGCCGGTCGGGATGCTGGTCGGGTGGTTGTTGCCGGCCTGGGGCGGCACCTCGCCGTCCACCAGCCAGCGCGCCGCCTGAAAATCGAGCATCGAGATTTGCGCTTCCAGCAGCGACGATTTGACCCATTGCCCCTCGCCGGATGCCTCTCGTTCCAGCAGCGCCAGCAGAATGCCCATGGCGCAGTAGTTGCCGGCGCTCAAATCGGCGATCGGGATACCGACGCGGACCGGCCCCTGCCCCGGCAAACCGGTTATCGACATCAATCCGCCCATGCCCTGGGCGATCTGGTCGAAGCCGGGACGCTTTTCATAGGGGCCGTCCTGGCCGAAGCCGGAAATGCTGCCCAGGATGATACGCGGATTGACCGCGCGCAACTGTTCGTAGCCGATACGCAGCCGTTCTTTCACATCGGGGCGGAAGTTTTCCACCACCACATCCGCCGTCTCGACCATCTTCATGAGCAGCGCGACGCCATCGGCTTGCTTCAGGTTCAAGGTCATGCCGCGCTTATTGCGGTGCAGATTTTGGTAATCGGGACCGTCCCTCAAACCGCCTAGGCCTTTGCCCGTATCGACGCTTTCCGGCGCTTCGATCTTGATTACATTGGCGCCCCAGTCGGCCAGTTGGCGCACCGCCGTCGGTCCGGCGCGCACCCGGGTCAAATCCAGGACGGTAAAACGCGAAAGCGGGCCGGCGGTCTCTGTCATGGGTTCGTCTCGGTATTTTGTTGGCTCGGTGTCAAAACCCTAGCATGGTCCCTTTGCCCAGCAAGTCATTTCGCGCCATAATGCGCCCAAACCGGAGCGGAGGAAGCCATGGACCAGGCATTCGCAACATTCGACGACATCACCGATGCGCTGACTGATTATTTCAACGGCATCTACGAAGGCGACGCGGAGAAATTGCAGCGCGTGTTTCACGAAAATGCCCGGCTCTATTCGGCCACCGACGGCGACGTGGTGAAAATGGAGTTGAGCGAATATTTAGATTTGATACGGGGCCGGCCGTCGCCTGAAAGCCAGGGCGTGACTCGCTCAGACCGCATTATCTCGATCGACACAGCGGGAACCGAATCGGCGGCGGTTAAGGTCGAGTTGTCGGTGCCGCCGAAATACTTCACCGATTTGCTGACCCTGCTCAGGGTCGATGGCAAATGGCGCATCATTTCGAAGATCTATCACTACGAAATCTATGAATAGGCCGCCGACGGCGATCCCTAGTGTCTAATGGTAGGTCGGCCCGTGCAGCCAAGCCCGGATCACTTCCAAGGCCTGCTCGGGGTGATCATCGACCAGTTTTTGGACACGCTTGAGCAAGGATGAATTGATCCGGCCCTCGACCCGATCAACATCAATAACCGTCGGCGCGAACCGGCCATTGGGTTCCGGGGTGGCCGCTGTTTCAGCAGGTCCCATCCGTCCAACCTCGACGATTTTAACAACTTCTCCCAGCCGCAAGCATAGCATAACGCGGCCGCAGAGTCTCCGCGGAGGCAGCAAGGAATAGGACCGGAAATAAAAAAATACCGGGCCAACGTCCGGGCCCGGTGAAGGAGAGAGTTTGTGAATATCAAGGATGGTTATAGCCGATTGGCCGCCGGGGCGAAGTGATCTAGATCACAGGTGCGTAATTTTCTTTTGATGTGCGATTGTTGCCCAATTGCGGTAACCGCGATCGGTCTCCGCTTTGCCCCCGAAAGCGGACATGACTAGTGCGGAGATTGTGATTTCTTGTAGTGTGCCGGCGTCAGCGGTGATACTGCGCCGACAGATTTTTTGAATGGTGACGGGGCCTGCCATGACATTGCTGGATATCGATGCTGTTGTTGGCGCCGGGCTTTGTGCGGGGTGCGGTATCTGTGAGAGCATGGCCGGCAGTGATGCCATTGAAATGGGGCTCACCAGCGAGGGCCGGATTCGTCCGCAAACCAAGAAGCCGGTTGAATCCGCGGTAATGAAGCAGATCATGCAGGTCTGTCCCGGTGCGATCATCACGGGTCCTAAAGAGGATCAGGCCGGCCTACCAAATTCCCTTCACCCTATCTGGGGCCCCATTGCCGGCCTGCACAAAGGCTGGGCAGGTGATGAAGACGTGCGATTTCATTCAGCCGCTGGTGGTGTGCTGACATCTCTTGGCATGTATCTAATTCGCGCTCGTAAAGTGGACGCCGTGCTGCACATCAAAGCCTCTGCGGATAATCCGCCCCTCAGCGATGCGTGGATCAGTCGCACCGAACAAGATGTTTATGATGGCGCACAGTCGCGATATGGGCCCGGTGCGTCGCTGACCGCCGTTCACAAACTGCTGAATGAGGGCTCCACATTTGCCGTCATTGGCAAACCATGCGATGTGGCGGCTATTCGCAATCTACAACGCGTTGACGAACGGGCTATGGCGCAAATCCCATATTGCCTGACAATTTTCTGTGGTGGCACCATTAGCCTGAACACGGCTCATCACATGGTCGAAAGTTTGGGTGCGTCACCCGATGAAATTAGCCTTTTTCGGTATCGGGGTGAGGGCTGGCCTGGCCCGGCGCATATAGAAACCGACGATGGGCGGGAATTTGATCTGACCTATGAGCAGGCGTGGTTGGATGAAACGGTGCCGTGGAAGTACGACCTGCCGTTTCGCTGCAAGGTTTGCCCCGATGCTATAGGTGAACTGGCCGATATTTCCGCGCCTGACGGCTGGGTTATGAAAGACGGCAAACCCATCTATGACGAGGCACCAGGAGTTAATCTGGTAATAGCCCGGACTCCCCAAGGGGTCGAATTGGCCGATGCCGCCGAGGCGGACGGCGCATTGGTTCGCGCACCTTTCACTGAGGCGGAATTGGCTAAGATGCATGATGACCACCGGGCACGTAAAACACACTGGCCCGTGCGTATGTTGGCCTTGCGCATTGCCGGACAACCGAGTTTGACCGTTCGTCGATACAGGCTGTTTTCAGCGCTGTGCGCGGCAGGGTTTCTATATTCTTTGAAATCTTTTCTGGGAACCCTTAGCCGCGCCAGAAAGAAGCTGAACCGCGAAATCGGGTTTGCCAAATCAAGCCGGATGAATTGACCGATTTGATCGCCGGGTTTTAACGGGTCTTGGTGCCAATCGTTAACCAAAAGTGCGGATGTTGTTTTTTCAATTGATTGTCCGCTTGTGGCTATTAGCGGACATATTTGGCGGATCTGATTTACTTCTGCTTTACCCTCAACAACGGACATTCTGAGGGTAGTCGAAAAACTTCTGCTTATGACCCAAAGCGGACATTCGCAGTGCCAGATGTGCCATACTGATTCGCAACCTAAGACACTATGCTAGGCTCAACGGGGACTGATATCGAGGGGGACGAAATCATGGCGACAGATCAAGAGATTCGAACCGCATTGGAACGCACGCGCAAGGCCTTTGAACTTCGTCCGGGAATTGCAAAGGGGACGATGAAAACGAACTTGCGTCTCGAAGATGGTGTCAAATGCATCAGCCGCTATGGCGACTGGCAGTTTGAGGTCGATGAACCTGTGTCGGTGGGTGGCGACAATTCGGCGCCGTCACCTGGGATTTATGGTTTAACCGCACTGTCCGGATGCGTCGCTATGTCCATAAAGGGGCAGGCCGCACTAGATGGCATGCTCATAAACGCAATCGATGTCGAAGTTGAAGCGGATTACGATGATCGTGGCATGTTCGCCATCGATGACATTCCACCTGGCTTTCTGGAATTCCGCCTCAAAATAGACGTGGACACACCGGCATCCAAAGAAGAGGTACGTAAAATTACTGAACGGGCGCTTACGTTTAGCACGTGGTTTCATGTCTTCACACACGCGCAGTCTGTGACAGCCGACATTTCCGTAAACGGTGCAGCCGTGCCAGCGGCTGAGTGAGCCATGGATGGCAAACTGCAACGGCGCGTGCAGAGATACGGCTGGGACGCCGCAGCGCCAGTCTATGAATCAAGCTGGGGCGAACGGTTGAAGCCCGCCCAAGACACGCTTTTGGAAATAGCAACGCTCAAGCCCGGTATGCGCGTCCTGGAAGTCGCATGTGGAACCGGATTGGTGACTTTGCGCATCGCCGAGAGTGTCATGCCCGGCGGTTCTGTCTTCGCCACCGATATTGCCGACGAAATGGTCACCGAAACAACGGCCCAGGCAACTTCAAAAGGGCTTAACAATGTGGAGGCGTCCCGTATGGGAGCCGAAGACTTGGCTGTCGAGGACGGTTCTTTTGATGCGGCGCTTTGCGCACTGGGCCTGATGTATGTACCCGACCCCGACAAGGCAATTTCGGAGATGCGCCGAGCAGTCAGACAGGGAGGACGGGTGGCCGTGACCGTATGGGGCGAGCGCCGAAACTGTGGTTGGGCCGGTATCTTTCCGATTGTGGACGCCCATGTGCAGTCAGAGGTGTGTCCGCTATTCTTTTCCTTGGGCGCTCCCGGCGCTCTCTCGTCTGCCATGACATCGGTTGGCTTGACGAACGTTGAAGAAAGACGCCACGCAGTCGACTTGGAATGGCCTGATGAACAATCATTGTTGTCGGCACAAATTGATGGTGGTGCGGTTGCGCTTGCGGCCAAGCGGTTTTCTCCGGAAACACACCGGGAGGTGGAGACCGCGTTCCTGGAGTCTGTTTCCGAATATCGAAGGAATGATGGCAGCTATGCCATCCCCGGCGAGTTCGTAACCGCCGCCGGTCTGGCATAATATCTGAGGGTAGCAGGTCGTATCCGGCCCAGTTGAATGTCCGCTTTTGGCTACTAGCGGACTCTTTCCCGAATGGTGATTTAGGTCTGCTTTACCCCCGAAAGCAGACAACTTGGCGATGGTCGTGGAATGTCTGCTTATGACCCAAAGCGGACATCAGGGATCAAAGGTTATCCATATATTTGACGACCTTTTCGATGGTACCCGGAAGGCGTGGAGCGGCCTTATCAATTTCATCCCAGTTTTCGGCCTTGCCGGCAGTTTCGAGGATCTGGCACAAATCCGCCAATTCGTTCGCACCTACACTGCGGGCGGAAGATTTAAGTTTATGCGCGGCCTTTGCCACGCCGTCAGCCGAACGGTCGGCGAAAGAGGCTTCGATCTCGCCAACATTGGAAGTCGCCGGTTCCACGAAGTCGTTAAGGATTTCCTTGAATGTGGCATCGTCGTCACCGAAGACGCTCTTCAGAGCCGTTGGGTCGATGGCTCCATTCCCCCCGTCACCGCCTTCCTCAGCTTCCGGTTTATCGGTTGTGTCTTCGGCTGCGGCTTCTTCCGACGCTTCAACGACGACGCCCTCCGCCTCCGGCATCCACTTGTGAAGCATTTCCTTGGCCTTTTGCATCTCCATTGGCTTGGCAATGAAATCATCCATGCCGGCGGCGAAACATTGATCGACTTCCTCCTTCATGACGCTCGCCGTAACCGCAATGATCGGGAAGCGAGCGTCTTTGTCTTTCTCTGATTTCCTGATGGTTTTGGTCAACTCAAACCCGTCCATGTTGGGCATATGGCAGTCGGTCAATAGGATCGCGAAATTTCTAGTTTCCAACAAATCCAGGGCTTCTTTTCCGTCGTTGGCGATTTCCAGGGCGTACCCAAGCATAGTGAGTTGGCGGCGAATGACATCCTGGTTGGTGACGTTGTCCTCGGCCAGAAGGATCAATTGACCCATCGCCTCTGCTTCCTCCACGGTCGGTGCCTTGCCGGCGTCGAGGGTGATCTCGCTGTCGTCATGCTCAACCTCGGGGCTGGCGCGACCGGCGGCGACAGCGACACCCTTGATGAAAGCCGCTCTCCTTAGCGGGCCGGCATCCACATAAACCGTGTTGTCGATCTCGGGCCGGTCTGCCCTGACACGGTCACGGCAGCCTACGACATAACCTGTTGAAGATAGCGTCTTCTCCGCCTGCAAGGAGCGGACGGCATCAACCTGTTCGTCGATTGTCCAACCGGAGCCTAGGTAGATGATGTCGAATGGAGACCCGTCCTTGGCGGCGTCTAAAGTCATGGGCTTTATCTGGTCGATTTCAGCGGTGACGGTCACGGTCGCCTTCCAATGCTCAAGATAACGAGGAATGAGCCCCCGCATATCATCATCTTTGTGAGCCAGCAGGACGTTCAATCCCTCCAGGTCATGGCCGTCGCTTTTGAAGGTGTGCTCTTCGGCAACTGGGAACGTGACCGTGGCGCTGAAGGTGGAGCCCTCGCCCTCAACGCTCTCGACGCCGATCTCGCCGTTCATAATTTCCGTCAACCGTTGGCAAATGGTCAACCCCAACCCGGTTCCGCCGAACTTGCGGGTGGTCGAAGCATCGACCTGGGAGAATGCCTGAAAGAGTTTTTTCTGGGCTTCCTCGGGGATACCGATGCCTTCGTCGATAACCTGGAAGCGCACCGTGGCTTTTCCCTTATCCTCCGACGGTATCTTGTCAGCGCGAAGGAAGACCTTGCCCTGTTCGGTGAACTTGATGGCGTTGGTGCCGAAATTGAACAGAATTTGGCGCAAGCGCACTTGGTCCCCGACAAGGGCATTGGGAATATTGGGATCAACGAAAACGCTGAGGCCAATGTTCTTGTTCTTGGCGTTAACGGCCAACGCTTCTCCCGCTCCCTCAACCACATCGCGAATGGATATGGGGATTTCTTCGAGGTCCAGCTTGCCGGCCTCGATCTTCGAGAAATCCAGAATGTCATTAATGATGGTCAACAGTGAATGGGCCGAATCACCCACCGTATCGATCATTTGGCGCTGGTCATCCGTCATATTCGACTGCTGCAAGAGGTCGACCATGCCGATAACGCCGCCCATGGGTGTCCGAATCTCGTGGCTCATGGTCGCCAAAAACGTTGCCTTGGCCTTGGTGGCTTCTTCGGCAACCTTAGTGGCTTCTTCCGCTTTGGTTTTAGAAACCCTAAGCTCGACCTCGGCTCGTTTGCGTTCCGTGATGTCGCGAACTATGCCGGTGAATATGCGCTCATTGCCGAGCAGGGCCTCGCCCACAGACAAGTCCATAGGGAACTCGTTTCCATCCTTCCCCAATCCAACCACTTCCCTGTTCATACCAACAATCCGGGCCTCGCCGGTTTGCAAATAACGCTTCAGGTAGCCATCGTGCTCACTCCGCCTTGGTTCGGGCATAAGCATCTTTATATTTTTTCCGACGACCTCGTCTGGGGTGTAACCGAAGATGACTTCAGCCGCTGGGCTGAAATTTTGGATTTCGCCTTTCTCACTGATGATAATTACACCGTCGGGCGCGTTGTCGATGATGGCACGAGTGCGCTTTTCACTGTCCTGCAGTTCCTGGGTACGCTCAACGACCCGATCCTCCAACTCGTCACGGGCTTTGCTCAGAGAGCGGTGTGCTCGTTGTCCCAGCATCAGAGTGAATAAAGTCGCACCAATAGCAAGGATAGTGGCAATAGCCGAAATTACGATCAAATTGAAGCGAAAGGCGACATGATTGGCCATTGCTTCATCCAGATCAATTTCGGCGGCAATCCCGAGTTCCAAATCAGGCAACCAGTTCCATGCTCCCGCCACAGGAACTCCTCTATAATCCGGGTAGCCTTTAATATTCTTTGGGTGTTTGGTGGTTGGTTGATCGTGAGTTGAACTTTCGTATCCTTCGTCATTCTCTATTAAACGCAAGGCATCGGCCATCATATGCGTCAAAGGCATATTTTCTCGATTAGTGTCTGGCTGGTATCCCTTGGTCAGGTCGCCACCTGGATTGCGAATTTCCAATTCAGCTGTGTCTTTTGTGTCTGGGCTGATTAAGCCGATTTCCACCAAGGAATCTTTAAACCGGCTTTCGCTGACCATTTTAGATTCGCCGTTAAAGGCGTAGATCTCACCGGTTTTTCCTACCTGCCCGAAATGAAGAATTTTTGACAATGGCCCACTTGGAATGATGCGTTCGGTCAATACCGCCAGTACGCTGCCGTATTCGTCAGTGATCGGGGAGGAAAAAAACATGGTCAAAGGTTTCTTATCCGCACCATCCTTTTCGCTAGAATCAATTTTAACGTCGGATCGAATGGGGGGGATAAAGACAGCTTCACCTCTAAAAGCCCTTTCGATCAAATCGGGCCGCACTTCGGTGATGAAGTTCTTGGTTCCCACATTTGTGTTCCTTCTGGACCCGATACTTATGTTGTCGGGTGAGATGATAAAGAACCCAACCGGGCCGAATTTCTTATTGGAAGCAAAGAACGCTCTTGCATCAGCCAATGCAATCGAACTGATCAATGAGTCGTGGTTACGATCAACCTGGAGCAATCTCTTGGTAATCTTCACAAGTTTCGGATCTCGCCCCATTTGGCGGAGGAAAGCCTGACGGTCAGATATCCAAGTATTGAGGCGTTCGATTGAGCTATTAAGAATAATATGGAGTTGTTCGCCGACGGTCTCTGTGGTTTTTTTCTTGCTATCAGATATGGCCAGCCAGTTCATGACGACGACCACAGCAACTAATGCACTAAGCCCAGCAAGGACCGATGCAGTGAAGGCAGGTCCCCCAAAGTAAGCAGACAAGTCTTGTTCTTTCTTCGATCTGCCTATGACAAATACAAATAGACCGAATATCAGTAGCAGACCGACACTGAGCACCAGGAACGTAAGGATAGGACTGGACTCTTCCTCTGGGGCGGGAGCAGCCTCAGATGCTGTTACGCCACTCATCCACTTGGATAGCAAATGTTGGCGTTCTTCCCCTGTGACAGACTGAACGCCTTTGCTCAGGATAGAAGCTAGAATCGGCAAGTCTTTACGGGTAGCAATATTTAGCAAAGCATATTCCGGGTCACCCAATTTTACTTCCCCTGAAACCGTTAAATCAGCCATCAAGTTCTCTTTGATCAGGTAATTGAATACTGCTAATTCACCGAAGGCGGCATCCGCCGTTCCGAAGCTTACCGCCTTCATGCTATCCAGCGTGTTGTCTACAGTCTTGACAATGATTTGAGGGTAATCGCGTTTCAAGATTTCTTCATAAAAGAAACCTTTTGGAACAGAGACTGTTTTTCCAAATAACTCCTGCAGAACGTGGTAGGGGGTATCGTTCCGGCTGAGGATGGTATTCGGATTATTAGCGTAAGGGGGGGTATAGAGAAGGTACTTTAGACGTTCCGGCGTCTTGACGATGTTGAGCATAACATCGAGGGTGCCAGCTTTCATCATCTCCAGAAATTCGTTCCAAGTAGGGCCGGTGACGTATTCGACCTCAAGCCCAATTTTCTTGGCCAATAGATTCATGATGTCGATGGAATACCCTAGGGTTTGACCATCTTTGGCGAAGTTGAAAGGCGGCCAATCGGTCTCGTTGTGGACGCTAATTTTGCGATTTCCGTCAAGCCATGCCGTTTCTTCGGGGCTCAATACAACCTCGAGCTTGCGGGGGGCATGGTAAAAATTTTGATCTACTATAAAAGAATTTGCGATAGCAAGTTCGGTGTAGATGCCGGCGATTTTCTGGTATCGGGTAGGTTCAAAATGCCCGAGTTTGATGAAACGCCGGTTTATCATTGCTTCCGTCTGATTGGCTTCGAAGGCCAGGTGTTCTCTTGTCCGGTTCTGAGAATTGTATTTTCGAAGGATTAAGTCGATGACTTCGTCTTTGTGATCCAACGCGTAGTTCCAACCTTTAATTGTTGCCCGCACCATCTTAGCTGTCCGCTCAGGATGGTTGCGAATTTCCCCATCCGTGGTGAACAAATTGTCACCATAAAAATCGATGCCGTAGTCACGGGGATCGATAGTACGAACGGGGATACCGCGTTCTTTGAACCAGAAGGCTTCGTTTGTTGAATAGGCGAGCATGGCGTCAACGCGCCCATCGATCAAATCCTCGTTGCGATATGAATGTTTGGTTAGCTCCACCTGGTTAAGACTTCCCAGCGTCTTCAAGAGCATTGCGTTGAGAGCAGCATCAGTGTGGCCCAGAGATTCAGTCATCACCTTCTTACCCGTCAGATGGTGCGGCATCTGCAAATTAGAGCTTTGAAGAGTGAGATACACCAAAGGGGAGTGTTGGAAAATCTGGGCGAGGATGGTAACTGGTTTTCCATTCAGACGAGAGAGAAGCAGTCCCGAGTCTGCTATTCCGTATTCGGCCTTCCCTTCTACCACCTGGTCGATGTGGCTGACCGACGGGTCGCGTTCAATTAAGTTAACATCTAGCCCTTCCTCGGTGTAGAAGCCCTTTTCTTTGGCAGCGTATAACCCGGCAAATTGAAACTGATGAAACCACTTGAGCTGGATATTGACCTTATCCAACGCCTCAGCTTGGCCCGAATAAGGATACAGAAAGATTCCAATCAGCAAGCTAAGCAGTGCCAAGCATTTTTTCATTTTCAAAATTCACTCGAATTTTCTGAACTCAACCAAATGCATAAAAATAATGGCTAAATTGATTATTCTTCACAAGGAGTTTTGAATTTCTAGATTTGATGAAACGTAATCAGGAGAGCATATTTTTTTAAAGGCTAATTGTGCATTGACGCAGATCAATCAAGCATCGCCAATGTCCGCTTTTGGCTATTAGCGGACATTCCAGTGATGGGCGATTTGCGTCCGCTTTACCCCCGAAAGCAGACATTTGGAGAGCGGTCGCGGAATGTCTGCTTATGACCCAAAGCGGACATTTTAGAAACGATGCAATCGATCTTTCGAATACGCCGGTCATTTCCAAATACCGCGCTTTGCCTTTACTGCGTCGCTCTCTTCAAGCGCATAACGATTGGAGTGATCATGTAGGGCCTTCGCCATCCCCAACATGACCATTTCCAGTGCCAAGTCGATCCGTCCGGAGATACAGGTACCAATCGGCTTGCCGTCCTCGAATGCTCCATCAAGGTGATAACAAGTGACGTTATTCATTTTGATCATATTCTTCAAAGCTTCTTTAGCCTTCTGCCCGCAATCCCAGACGTTTCCTGCGGTATCTGTACAGGTATCGTTCAAATCAGGAGCAACACTTCCGTAAAGCCGCATTTCGATACCACCCCAGCATTTACCATCTTTGATTTTTTCCCCGACCTGAATGTTGTTGCCGTCAACGATACAGACAGGCCCACTGATGACCGCGTCAGCGCTTGCCGGGTGCGCATACGTGAGGGCAATAATTAGGATGACAACCAGCTTTACGATACTTGGCATGCCCTAGACTCCTTGATTCTTTCTGTAGAAATCCACGATAAGGCGCCTAAAAATTAGCGCTACTGTAGCTGAATAAGCTGACGCGAGATAGAGTTAGCCGCCACGGTATCCAACACTGACTACCGAAAATTCCCCATTGTGCCGTGTCATTCATGCTTACAAAGGGGGCAATTTTCCAATGTCCGCTCCTGGCTGTTAGCGGACATCCGTCGCCTAGTGACTTACGTCCGCTTTGCCCCCGAAACCAGACATTCTGGTGGTAGTCGTGGAATGTCTGCTAATGACCCAAAGCGGACATTGACCAGATTAACTAGTTCAGCACACTAAGTTCATCAATGTCGGGACTCTCGATTAATCACAGTATTATAGTTAGTCGGATATTGGCTATTTCCTCGAACCTGGGGAGGAAAGTAACGTGTTCAAACTGTCCGTTTCTGGTGATATGAGTAGTCGTTCTCACGCAAATCTTTCTTGGTGTCTGGCCGCCGTCTTGACGGTGGTGATCTTTTTAATCGACTTGCAACTTCCCTTAGGCATTGCAGGTGGGGTGCCATACGTCGCTGTAATTCTCGTGGCATGGTGGCTGCCCTATCGTCGAAACGTTGTTACATTGGCAATTATCACTTCTCTGCTGACCGGGGTCGGATACATCCTTTCACCGCCCGGTGGAATTGCATGGATCGTCCTCACCAATCGGGGTTTAGCTCTTTTCGCTATTTGGAGCGTGGCAATCCTTATCACCCAGCGCAAACCGGCCGAGGCGACGTTGCGCGACGCCCGCGACAAGCTGGAAGTCGAAGTTTCGAAGAGAACGAAAGAACTCGGGAAGCTATCCGTTGCCATCGAACAAAGCCCGGTGTCCATCGTCATTACCGATCTAAAAGGCACGATTGAATACGTTAATCCGCAATTCACAAAAGTGAGCGGTTACACCTTTGAAGAGGCGGTCGGACAGAACCCACGAATTCTGAACTCCGGAGAAAACGATCCTAAAACCTATGAAGATATGTGGAGCACGCTCTTGGATGGTCGAACCTGGCGTGGTGATCTTCTGAACAAAAATAAACGTGGTGAGGTTTTTTGGGAAACCGTCAATATTTCACCCATCATTACGGCTGAGGAGGGTGAGATCACCCACTTTGTCGGCGTCAAGGAGGACATCACCGATCTCAAACGTAATGAGGAGCAGGCGCGGGATAGCGAAGCGCGGCTACGGGAAATTCTGGATCAAAGTCCATACGGCGTTTCCATTGTTTCGCTGAAATCAAAGAAGCGGCTGTACGTCAATCACCGTTTTATTGAAGTGTTTGGGGGCCGTGCGGGTGAGGAACTCCAGAATCAGGATGCCCGCGAAAGTTATGAAGACCCTAAACAGATAGAAAAAAACTGGGCAGAATTCGGGCGGCACGGTTTCATTACCGACAAAGAAGAGATCCGGAAACGCCTCGACGGATCAACCTGGTGGTGCCATTCAGATTGGCGGTCAATTACGTTCGGTGACGAAAGGGCAGTTATAGTCTGGCACTACGATATATCCGACCGAAAGCAAGAGACTGAAAAACTTGAAATAGCGCACAAACGCTCCGAGCAGTTCAACAAATTGGCGACGGGCCGTGAACTTAGAATGATCGAGATGAAAAAAGAAGTTGATGAACTTCTCGAAAGGCTAGGAGAAGAGCCGCGATACGAATGAACTCTACAGTCGTCATAATGTCCGCTTATGGCTATTAGCGGACATCCTGACGCTCGCCGATTTACGTCCGCTTTATACCCGAAAGCGGACATTCGGAGGGTAGTCGTAAAACCTCCGCTTCTGACCCAAAGCGAACATTCGGGGTCACAGGTTTTCGATATATTCGACGACCTTTCGAATGGTGCTCGAAAGACGCGGCGCCGCCTTGTCGATTTCATCCCAGTCTTCCGTCTTGCCTGCCTCCTCAAGGGTTTGGCACAAATCCGCCAGGTCATTGGCACCGACACTGCGGGCCGAAGATTTTAACTTATGCGCCGCCTTAGCTACGCCGTCGGCCGAGCGATCGGCGAAAGAGGCCTCGATTTCGCCGACATTCGATGTCGCGGGTTCCACGAAGTCCTTCATAATTTCCTTGAAGGTCTCGTCATCGTCGCCGAAGACGCTTTTCAGGGCCGACGGATCAATGGGACTTTCGCCGTCACCGGATTCGACCTCTTCGGTTGTATCTGCTGCCTCGGACGCCTGGTTCCCATTTTCCTCGGCGGTTGCGGGGACATAATCCGGCATCCACTTCCTCAATGCGGTCTTGAGTTTCGGCATCTCAAGCGGCTTGGGCAGGCTATCGTCCATTCCCGCCTCGTAACAACGGTCAATCTCCGCTGCCAGCACGCTGGCGGTAATAGCGATGATTGGAAGGCGTTCATCGCCGTCCATTTCGGTTTCACGGATTGCCTGTGTTAGTTCGAAGCCGTCCATCACTGGCATGTGACAATCCGTAAGCAGAATGGCATAGCTTTTTGATTTATAGGCTGCCAAAGCCTGTTTGCCGTCGTCGGCCATTTCCGCCGCGTACCCAAGCATATTGAGCTGCCGGCGAATGACGTTCTGGTTTGTTGGATTGTCCTCGGCGACAAGGATCAAGTTTCCCGCCGCTTCGGCTTCTTCGATCGTCGGCGCCTTAACGGCCTCGGCGATAATTTCATCTTCATCGTGAGAAATATCGGGACTAGCCAGTCCCGCCGCCACGGCGATAGCCCTGATAAATGGCGCCCGCCGGATAGGGTGGCAATCTACATAGACGGTGTTTGTTATCTCCTTGCGGTCCGCCTTGGTTCGCGTCTGGGTCATCAATACGAACCGGGTTCCGGTGAGATCGCTTTCTTTCTGCATGGCGGCGATATGAGCGGCCCTTGTTTCCAGGGGCCAAGCAGAACCCAGGACAATGACATCGAAAGATTTTTTCTCGGCTACAGCTTCAAGCGCCATGGCTTTCGTTTGCTCAATCTCGCCGAATGTGATGACTTCCGCACCCCAGTGGCGAAGGTACTTGGCATCCAATTCGCGATCCTCGGCATCGTCGCCGGCAAACAAGACCCTTAAGCCTGTCAAATCGTGGCCATCGCTCTTGATTGCGTGCTCCTCGGCAATGGGGAAAGTCAACGTAACGATAAAGGTCGATCCTTTACCAAGTTCACTCTCGACCTCGATCTTGCCACCCATCATTTCGGTCAGCCGCTGACAGATGGAGAGCCCAAGCCCGGTACCGCCGAAACGGCGCGTGGTTGAACTCTCGGCCTGCGAAAATTCTTTGAACAGGTTCTTCTGGCCTTCTTCCGACATGCCGATCCCGGAATCACTGATTTCCATACGTACTGTCACTTTTTTCTCATCCGTTTCGGGTAGCCGGCGGGCGCTGATTAATACCCGGCCTTCCTCGGTGAACTTGACCGCATTTCCGCCAATGTTGAACAAGACCTGGCGGATACGGACTTGGTCACCCAAGACGGCATCGGGAATATCGGGATCGACATGGATGCTGATCCGAATTCCTTTTTTGTTGGCGTTCGGCCCCAGAGTTTCGGCCATTCCTTCGATGGCGTCACGGATCGAAAACGGGATTGCCTCCAACTCCAGCTTGCCGGCCTCAATTTTCGAAAAATCCAGAATGTCATTGATAATCGTCAGCAGTGCGTAGGCGGAATCCCGGACGGTATGCATCATCTGGTATTGATCGTCATCGAGTTTCGATTGTGTCAGAAGATCGACCATGCCGATGACACCGGTCATCGGTGTGCGAATTTCGTGGCTCATGGTTGCCAGGAACGCTGCCTTGGCTTTGGTCGCTTCTTCTGCCGCATCGCGGGCGTCGTGTAGTTCCTTCTCAACCTGTTCGCGATCAAACACCCGGCCCAATTGGCCGCCAATGTGAGCCACGGTTGCGAGAAGGGATTCATCCAGCGTGCCTTCCAATTCATCGAAAAATTCGAGAACGGCTACCACCTTGTTGCTGGAAAGCACCGGAAACGCGAAGGCGCCGCGCACGCCAATGTCATGGGCCAATTTGGCGCGGGGAAAATTGGGATCGTTGGTGACGTCGTCGATCCACGCCGGCTCGCCACTCTCCAGCACCCGGCCGGGCAAACCAACACCAGGCTTGAACGTCATCCCTTCGGTCGCCTCGACGAAGGGACGGAAAAGTTTAGGATCGTCCAGGTGCCAGATGTCAGAAGAAACCAGAACGCCAGCATTTTCATCCGGCAGAAGGTAGGCATGTCCGACCGGCCAACCTGCGTGTTTGCAAACGGTAGCGAGGCAGGTGTGTAATGCTTCGTCGAGATTTCTAGACTTGTTGGCGTTAGTGGCGGTTTCTCGCAGAAGAGTTACGCGTTCTGTTTGCTCTTTAAGGCTTTCTTCGGCCTGTTGGCGTTCTGTTTCTACATAATCGCGACTCTCTTGCATTAAGACAATCAACCAAGATCCAATAAACAAGATCAGCGCAAGAAGGTAGAAAATGTTCACATATGTATTTGATATTGTATCAACAATAGTCGGATCAACGCCTACAATTTGCACAATGTAGCTTGTCCACAAAAGAAAGCTGGCCGTTGAAAGCAAGCCGATGAAAATCACTAAGAACCCTGTAATTCTAGATAATTTTTCTGGTTGAACTCGCCCTCTTGATACCTCACCAGCCCAATAAATAATCTTTTCTTTAATATCGAATTCTTCCGCAGTCTTGCAGAGGTCGTGGCAGCGGCCTTCAACCGAGCAGCACAAAGAACAAATTGAGGTGGAATGCATAGGGCAAATCGCCATGTCAGGAGCGCTATACTCAGCCTGACAAACCCCGCAGCGATGTTGGCCAGACTCAAAAACATCGGCCTCGCGCGCTATGTAATAGTTCCCTTTGGTTAGGTAGCATAGTAGCGGCGAAAGAATAAGCGCCGCAGAAAGAGCTATCATTGATGAAAATGCTTGTAACTCGGAGCCCAGAACGCCTGAAAAAGCGATTATCGCGAGGATTGACGCCACGAGGGTGCTGATGCAACCAACCGGATTGATGTTGAATAAATAAGCCCTTTTGAATTCGATGACAGGTGGGCATAACCCGAGAGGTTTGTTGATCATAAGATCCGCAAAGATTGCAGCAATCCATGCAATGGCAACATTAGAGTACAGCCCAAGAATCTTCTCTAATACTTCAAAAACGCCCATCAACATTAACAACAGGGCAATGGCGATATTAAATATCACCCACACAGCACGTCCGAGATGTGTATGTGTTGATCGAGAGAAAAAATTCGACCATGCCAAAGAGCCTGCGTAGGCATTCGTCACATTAATTTTGATTTGAGAAACCATAACAAAGATGAAGCTCACGAGTAGTGCTACTTCAGGATTCTCAAAAACATATTTGTAGGCTGCGTTATACATATGAATGGGCTCTCTCGCCTCAATCAATGAAGCGCCGCCCAGCAGAACGAGTGCTGCTAAAAAAATACCGCCAATCTGTTTTAAGAAGCCAAGAATTGTCCAGCCCGGCCCGGCCAAAATAACCGCTAGCCACCACTTAAGCCGATTATCTTTCGTTTTATCGGGCATGAATCTTAAGTAATCGGCTTGCTCCCCAATTTGGGCGATTAACGACAATGAAATTCCGAGGGAAATCCCAAAAAGTTCCCACGAGAATTGAGAATCTCCTGTTGTGTAACTTGGAAAATTAATAAAGCGATCCACGATGTTTGGATCTTTCATAAGCACCATCACAAATGGAACTATCATCAGTACCAACCAAACGGGCTGGGTGATAACTTGCAATCGGCTAATGGCCGTCATGCCGTAATACACAACCGGAATGATGATGAGAGAGCAGAGCACATAACCGGCGGGAAGCGGCAGTCCAGTGTATAAATATAATGCCTGCGCCATGATCGCCGCTTCTAAAGCGAAGAAAATAAAGCAGAACGACGCATAGATCAGCGACGTAACCGTGGATCCTAAATATCCAAATCCCGCGGCTCGGGTTAATAAGTCTATGTCTATATTATTTTTTGCAACTTGGTAGCATATGGGTGCTCCAAGAATGAAAATTAAGACAGACGCAACTAGAATTCCCCAGAACGCATTTTGAAAGCCATTGGTTATCGCGATGCTCGCGCCAATTGCTTCCAAGGCGAGAAATGAGATGCTGCCAATAGCAGTATTAGAAACTGTGAACTCAGACCATTTGCGGAATTTAGCTGGCGAGTAGCGAAGTGAATGATCCTCAATGATTTCGTTGGTAACTAAACTGCTGTACTCACGACGATGCGTTTGATCCAAGTCAGAGCTATGTAACACCATATTGTCAGGCTGATTTATCATTATCGTTTTCCTATATGGCGGGATAAGCAAAACATAACGGCGACGTTCTCTAATGGCTCTAACTTGATCCAATGTATACAACATCGGGTGCGCAAAGCGGTCTACATAAATGGGGGAAAACAGACTGTATCCATTGTCCCTACCCTCATAAATTTTCGCTTCCAATTCTAAATATAGTGTAGTCCTGCGAACACAGTAGCTCACCAAGAAAGCTTCTTGTTCATGCTTGCTTGAGATTGGAGATAACTATCTCGTCCAACCGAATATATTGATCATAGCGCGAACAAATCATTCCCTAGCCTATTGAGTTGGAGTATTTCGGTTTTTGCTGCGGGGACAAAAATCACCCAGAGTTTACGTGGCAAGCATCAAAGCTGCCGAGGTAAACCGCCCACCAAAGAGCTCTCCTTAAGTATGTCCGCTTATGGCTAATAGCGGACATTCCACCGCCCAGTGATTTACGTCCGCTTTATACCCGAAAGCGGACGTGCTTGAGCAGCGCGGCTAGGGTCCGCGAATGACCCAAAGCGGACACTTGCTAAAGCCAATTATCAGGATTGTCGACGCGACTCACTGCTTTATCGGCATAGTGTAACAGACCGCGTCGCCCTCAAGGACGACTGTGCCGTCATCACGAATGACGCGGGTGTTGAGTTCAGTGATTGGTTTATCGGGGCGCGATTTGGTGACCTCAACCTCGCCGGTGATGGTGTCTCCGGGGCGAACCGGTGCGATGAATTTCCAGTTTACCTGCATGAACACTGTGCCCGGTCCCGGCAGGTCTTCGGCGACGACGGCATTGAGGATTGCCGTGGTGATACCGCCCTGGCAGACGATCTCGCCGAACGGCGTCGCCTTGGCGGCCTCCTCGTCATAGTGCAGGGGATTGTGGTCGCCGCTGATTTGCGTGAACAGTTCGATGTCGCCGGCTTCCACCTTGCGCGACCGCCGGGCCGTCTGGCCGACTTCTGGCATTCCGTTAGGCCACACTTCGCTACTCATAGTCACCTCCTGTTAAATCTCTCGTTCCTTCGCTGCTCCCCAGAACTGGAACAGGTCATTTCGCTCCACCATCAGCGAGGCCACGAGCCCGGCCAGTATGGACCAGAATGCCGATGTTATACCGAACACCGCAAACGGCGTCGCGGCGACGGCAAAGGCGGCCAGGGCGCCGAACCAGAGCTTTCCGCCGAATGCCGTCTCGAAGGCGCTTTGCAAGGAGGAAAGAATGGCGAGACCGGCCAGGGTTACGACGAAGGTCCTCGGAAGAATGGCGAGCAACGAAGATAGCGCTCCTGCCGACAGGGCGATGACAATGGTCAAGCTTGCGGCAATCACGCAAGCCCAGTAGCGCCCCTCCTTGGGGCCGGCATCCGGTCCAGCGAGAATCGCGGCCCCGGTTCTGGCAACGGTTGCCGGATGACCGCCAAGAAAAGTGTTTGCGATGGAACATAGGCCGGTCGTGATCGTTACCGTTGTTATCGGCACACGGTAGTCCTGTGACAGCAGGAACCCCAGCCCCTGAACATTCCCCAACCCCATGGCCAGGACAATCATCGGCAGACTGACCGCGACAAAGGAAGAAACCGTAAAGCTAAGGCCTGGCACAGCGAGTTCCGGAAGCGTCCATGCGACCACCTCCGTCGAGGTCTCGCCGAAGGCGAATACCGCGAGTCCGCCAACGATCACGGCAAGCCCCATCGGCGGCACTCGGGGGTTGGCGATCAGCCGGCCGACCAGGTAGCTGGCCAGGGTCACGCCGGCCACGAACACGTCCTCAACACTGGCTGCCACCATGCGCGTGACGTAGACGAGAATACTGCCGCCGAACATGCCCATGACGATGGGCAGTGGAAGCCAAGCCATAATTCTCGCTCCGACACCGAAGATGCCGAGCAGCACGATTGCAATCCCCGCCATCAGGTTGGCGCCGACAATTTCCGAAAAGGAAAACTGACCGGCAAGCGTTCCCAGATAGATCAGACCGGGGATGGTCCAAGTGATGGGGATAGGCAGGCGGAAATAGAGCGAAAGCGCGATCGACGTGAGCGCACCGCTGAACCAGACGACGAAAATCCAACTCGAGGCTTCCGCGGCACTAAGACCGAGCTGTCCCGCGACTTCGAGATGCAACGGCAAGGCGCCGAAGGCGTACCAGACGAATGCCGTGAGACCCGCCCACATCGCCGCCATGTTAAAGTCGCGAACAAGACTGTTGCAGGATTCTTCATCAACCGGGTCTGGTGCCGTCTCTTCTACGCTGACATCAGCATACATCATTGAGATATCCCGGCCCATTGATCACGCCGCCTCTCGACTCGGCGCTGTAAGAGTCCGCATGAGGTGTGTCCCGATCGCTGCATTAACGTGAACGGGATGGGTTATGGGCAACAGGTGGCCAGCCCAAGGAATGGTCCGATGGTGCGCGTCAGGAATGACGTCGGCAAGCAGGCGCGTGATATGGCGGGTCGGTTTCGGAGAGTGTGTTCCGCAAAGAATGAGAGTCGGCACCTCGATGCGGCGGTAGGCCGAGAGTGGTGTCGGCTCGACGGTCGTGGCATGGAAATCCAGGGCGACCTTATGCATCTGCAGGGCAAGTTTACGGCGCTTGTCGGCAGGCATTGCGGAGAATGTGCCGTCACCAGACCAGTAATCGGCAAAGCTCCGCGCCGCGCCATTCGATCGACCCAAATGCTGGTTCTCAATAATATCTCTGGCCAACCGGGTGACTTCTGCAAGCAGGTTGTCCTCATCTGGTCCGCCCCCCGACAGCGTGTTGAACGCCACCGGCTCGATCAGGCATAAGCTGCGAACCCGGCCGGAATTTCGCAGGGCCATGTTCAATGCGACGGCGCCGCCATAGGAATGGCCGACTACGTGCACCGGCCCACGCAGATGCGAGATAGCCGCCTCCACCAAGGCCGCTTCGTCGACCAAGGCCGGCGCCCCGCAGCCGGGCCACGGGTCGGTCCCGCCATAGCCGTACAGATCGGGGGCAATAACGCGAAATTGGTCGCGAAAGGTTTCGAAGGCCGGCGTCCACTGCTTATTGGAACCCGTTGAACTGTGCAGCAAGACAAGGGGTTCCCCGGCGCCTTCTTCTCTGACTGACCCGGTTATACCGTTGAATTCCAGGTTTCGCGTGGCCATACCCCATCTCCTTACAATCTGTTCGGCGTTTGATTATGATGCCAGTCAACAGGAGATTAGGCAGACTTAGCCGCGTTTGCTTGAAGACCGGCTTTATTTTTTCTTTAGAAACCCTTTTTTGTGCAGGTCTGGGGCGATGATTTACCAATTCGGGCCGTATTCGCTCAATACCGACCGCTTCGAACTCTTGCGGGGACTGGATGTCGTCGCCCTCGAACCACAGGTGTTCAGCCTCCTCCTTTGCCTGATCGAGAGCCGGCATCGGGTCATCAGCAAAGATGAATTGATCGAGTCTGTCTGGGAGGGCCGGGCCATTTCCGACGCGGCCCTAAGCACCCGCATAAATGCAGCTCGCCGCGCCGTCGACGACAACGGTAAGGATCAAACGGTCATACGCACCATCCCCCGGCGAGGGTTTCGCTTCGTTGCCGACGTTACCGGTGAGATGGAGGCCGGCGAAAAGCCGATCGAGACTTTTGCTCTATCTTTGCCCGACAAGCCGTCCATTGCCGTCCTGCCATTCACAAATCTGAGCGGCGACGCCGAGCAGGAATATTTTTCCGATGGCGTGACGGAGGACATCATCGCGGCGCTTTCAAACGTCCACTCATTTCTCGTCATCGCGCGCAATTCATCGTTCACCTACAAAGGGCGGCCGGTAGACGTCAAAACCGTTGGCCGCGAACTCGGCGTCCACTATGTGCTGGAGGGCAGCGTCCGCAAATCGGGAGATCGGGTACGGGTATCGGCGCAGCTTGTTGAGGCGGCAACGGCGACTCAGATTTGCTCAAGGCCGAGACGGAGCGGATCAAGCAGAAACGACCGGAAAACCTAGACGCCTACGATCACACACTTCGCGGCCTTTCGCTGATGAACCGTTTGACGCCCGAGGCTACGGCGGAAGCCCTTGGACTGTTCCTCAAAGCGACGGAGATCGAGCCCGGCTTCGGCCGCGCTTATGTCCTCGCGTCCTGGTGTTACCGCCGAAATGTTCAATTGAACGGCCTGATGTTGAGCGATAAGGAGAAACTCGAAAGTTTACGCCTCGCCGAACTGGCGATCGATGCCGATGCGACGGATCCATACATTCTGTGGCAGGCGGGCCTGACCTTTGCTTTGGTCGAACGCGATCTCGACCGGGCATCCAGGCTGATCGCCCAATCGCTCGCCATCAACTCCAACTCGACCCGGGGATGGATAGCAAGCGGTATGGTGCATAACTGCCTCGGCAATCCGCATGCAGCAATTGACGCTGCCAATCGGGGAATCCGGCTGAGCCCACTGGAGACGGCCATGTGGGTTGCTCACGGCGTGCTTGCGACGGCACACTTTCAACTGGTTAATTACGATGAGGCAGCTCGGTGGGCGCGGGTTTCGGTTGAAAAACACCGCTACAACCTTCCCGCCTATCACGTTCTTATTGCTGCCCTGACGCAGCAAGGGAATACGGATGAAGCCGTCACTTGGCTTGAGCGCCTACGGGAACTCGACCCGGAGATCACTGCCGACCAACTTCAGGTAATATATCCCATTTCACGCTATCTCAATCTGGACAGCCTGCTTGAAGGCCTCAAGATGGCAGGGTTCCCCGAGTAACGCGCCGGCCTACTCAGCATGTCTGAAACGGATGGGCATCCGTGAGTGTCGGGGCCGGAAGATTTTGTATCTAAGGCCTCGTGGCGGACATACAGTGACTTGGTGGTTTATGTCCCCTTTACCGCGCAAGCGGACATACGAAAACCGAAAATTTAGGCTAAGTTGGATAGAGGTTTGGGAAAACGCTGCGCAACCCATTGAACTCTGGTGCGTCCAAAATTTCCCAATCCTTTACGCAAGTTATTGAAAGATAAAAATTCCTGCGCTCCGCCTCTGGGCACCATTTTATCTCGCACATTTACCAGCAAAAATATCATGCAATGGCGAAGGCGTAGGCCCAGCCCGACAGCATGGCGCCGATGACGGCCATGAGAACGTAGGCCAGGAACACCGGTAAGCGGAACAGGGCGAACACGGGAATGGCAGTCCAGGCACTGACAATGCCGCCGGCGATCAAAAATGCCATGGCGGCGCCGTCGGCCATGCCCTTGTCCATCAGGCCGCGCACGAACGGCAGGGCAGCATAGCCATCCAGGTAAAGCGGCGCGCCGAAGACGGCGGCGATGGGAACAGAGAAGGGGCTGTCCCGACCAACGAAACCGGCGAGGGCATCTTCCGGCAGGTAGAGTTTGAGGAAATATTCGGCGACAAAGGCGGCGCTCAGCCAGAACAGCACAAGCTTGGCCAGACTCCAGCCCGAATCCCGAAACATTTCCAATCGTTCAGGATCCCGCCAAAATTGCCAATTCACCTCCGTAGATTCACAGCAAGCGGATTTCGGGATGAGTTTGTCGAGCAGGGCCGAGCGCCGTGTTGGATTCTCAAAACTTCCGGTGCGCATGAGCAGCAGGGTCGCGCCGCCGCCCAGAAGCCCGATGCCCAGCGCGGAAAGGGTTTTGCCGACAGCGAAGGGCCAGCCGAGGGTGGCCGCGGTGACCGCGATCATCTCCGGGTCGGTGACGGCGGAGGACAACAGGAAAGCCATCACCGGCGCCAGCGATACTCCGGCCGCCAACAAGCCGGCGACAAGTGGCAGAACCGTGATGCCGCAAACCGGCAAAACGGCGCCGATGAGAGAGATGATGACGATGGCCCGCATTTCGCGGTCATCGAAGGCGGCGACCAGAATACCGACAGAACCCGTTGCCGTCAGATAGGCGGTGGCGAGTAAGCCTATCAAGATAATCGGTGCGATTTGCCACAGATTGGACAGGGCGAACAGGGATGCCGCCAGCAGATGCTCGCGAAGTGAAATTGCCAGCACAAGGAGCCCGGCAAACAGCAGGATGCGTTTGACCGGAAACGCGCGGACCGCAATCGTGAGTTCTGAAATCGACACGCTTTGAAGGCCTCCCTTTGAATAAACCAATTTAACAATGCGCAATGTCTAGCCATCATACAAACGAATTGTTATTATATAAGGCATGAATGAAAACGATGCCTATGTGAGTCCTCTCGATAGCGATCTGTTGCGGACGTTTCTCGCCGTGGTCCGTCACCGCAATGTTACTCATGCGGCCGAGGCGATACATCGAACCCAGTCGGCGGTGAGCGTTCAGATCAAACGACTGGAACAGCGCCTGGGAACGACGTTGTTTGTGCGCGAGGCACGTGGTGTTTCCCTGACAGAGGCCGGCGAAAGGCTGCAACAGTCGGCGGGACGCATTATCCGCGACATTGATCAGGTGGCGGCGGCATTCAAAAGCGACCCCATGGGCGGCATCCTGCGCGTCGGCATTCCCGATGATTACGGCTCGGATATCCTTCCTGGTGTTTTAAGCGAATTTGCCGCCCGGCATCCGGCGGTCGAAGTCTATGTGCAATGCGAATTCGGCGCCGACCTTCGCGGCGCTGTCGAGCAAGGGGACCTTGATCTGGCGGTGTACACGCAGGAAAGTCCACGGGTTGATGCAACGACATTTTTTGAAGAGGAGACCGTTTGGGTCAGCGCGCAAGGATTTCACATGGATCGTGATCAACCTGTGCCGCTCGCACTGTTTGACCGGTCCTGCTGGTGGCGTGATATGGCTATCGACGCTTTGGAGCAGGCCGGGCGGGCCTATCGCATCGCTTACTCGAGCGAGAGTGTTGCCGGTGTCAAAGCTGCCGTCGCGGCTGGCTTGGCAATTGGCGTTCTTTCCCGCAGCACTGTCGAAAAATCTCTGCGGGTATTGGGAAGGAACGACGGATTTCCGAACCTGCCGCGAACGGGCTTGTCCTTGTTGCAACACTCAAAGACCCCATCGGTGCCTGTATCCGCCATGGCTGACGCTATCCGGCGCGGCTTTTCCAAGATATCCGAAGCGGCGTAGACAGAACCGTTTTAGGCCAGCACCGCATTGGCGATGATATAGGCGCCGAGCACCAGGAGGGCTGTGAAGAAGACTCGCCGGAACAGGGTCTCGGACAAGGTTTGTCGGATTTTCTGACCGAACACCATGCCAATGGCTGCAGGAACCAGGGCGGCTGCCGATAGAGTTCCGAGATCGACCGTCAGCAGATTATTGCTTCCCAGCGCTAACCCGAGGGCTAGAGTCGAGGCCGTGAACAGCACACCCATGGCCTGGATAAGCATATCGCGCGGCAGGCCGATGGATTGCAGATATAGAACGCCGGGGACAACGAACGATCCCGTCATTCCCGTCAGAATGCCGTTCGCCGCAGCCATCAAGGGCGCGGCCCAAGTTTCATGCCGCGCTGAAATCGCCAGGCGAAAACCTGCAAGGCTCAAAACCGAATAGGCAACCAAGAGCGCGCCCAGCAGGGCCGAAAGTATCGAGAGATCGACATGCGTCAAAACAATTGCCCCGAGCCAGATCGTCCCGGTCGCCATCAGCAAAAAGGGCCAGATGCGCGATAGGATTGCCGCGAAGTTCCCCCCGACCGCAGCCTGCCAAAGATTGGTAGCGAAGGATGGCACCAGAAGCAGGGCCATGGCGGTGGTCAGGTCAAACGCCGCCGTCAGCAGCGCCAGAGAGATGGTTGGCAAGCCAAGCCCAATAACGCCCTTGACCGCTCCCGCGATGAGAAACGTTCCGGCGACCGCGGCGATGGTGATGGTGTCAAACACGCGCCGATGACCCGGTCAATTTCCGCTCATCCCCCCTGGATCGGCGGGAAGATGGTCAATTCATCGCCGTCATCCAACTGGTGGGCGGCGCGCTCGGATTCAACGATCGACGCGCCGTTGACCAGGGTCATGTAGGGCCCCTGGCCCGACAGGTCGAAGCGCTCCAGTGCATCGTTGATGGAGATGCCCTCAATGATGTCGATGACGGCGTCGCCGAACTTGTCGAAACCCCTGGGTGTTCCCCGAGGTGAGATCAGCTTGACCTTGATCTTCACGCCAACTGCAGGCGCTTCAGGGTCTTGGCCGTCGGAACGCCGTCCTTATCCCAGCCGCGCAGGTCGTAGTATTCCGGCAGCATCTTGTCGAGTTCTAAAACATGGCCCTTGCCGGCGCCGGTTTTGGCGGCGTCCTTGAGGATGCGTTGAGGAAGCGTATCGTCGGCCTTGGTCAGGCCCGCCGCCAGGTTGAACTGGCGTTCCAGGTTCCAGATTCGCTCGCCGGTCTCATTCAGGCGCTCGCCGGTCCACCCGCCACCGCAGGCGGCTTCTATTTGCTCCGCGTAATCCTCCAGTTCGAGATGGCCGTGGGTGAAGGCGCAGATGCCCATCGAATCGACGGCGGCGATTTCGTCCTGCGAGTCCTTGACCACCGCAGCCTTGCCCTCCGGGCGCACATGGGAGAAGTCATCCGTATAGGGGGCGGCGCGCAGGTGACAGGCGCCTCGGTTCGAGGTCGCGTAGGCAAGCCCCATGCCTTGCATGGCGCGGCCGTCATAGCCGGGAAACTCCTGTCCCTTGACCGCCATGCTGAATTCCGGCCGGCCGTACTTTTCACACAGCAGCCTGGATCCAAGGCCGATATCGACACCAAATCCTTCGCCGGTTCCGGTCAGTTCCACGGCCTCGACCATGGCCTCGGCATTGCCGAAGTTAAGCTTCAGGCCGCCGGTATCCTTCTCCGTAATGACGCCTTCCTCGAACAGCTCCATGGCCGCCGACAGGCTGCCGCCGAACGAGATCGGGTCCATGCCGTGTTCATTGCACAGCGCATTGGTGTAGGTGGCGGCCTCAATGTCATCAACGCCGACCATGGGGGCCAGCGCAAAGCCTGATTCATACTCTAATCCGCCGAGCGCGCCGCTGTACTTGTCCTTGCCTTGTATCGAGAAGTGGGTCGGGTCGATCTTAGAGACCCGGCCGCAGCCGATGGTACAGGCGAAGCATGCCTTATTGGTCAGCAGGTTGGCCTGGCCGTCGGACCGGCGCGGTGTCTGCATGGCCCGAAGGCTGACCTTGTCATTGCCTTCGAACTGCACATCGCGGCAGTTGCGGGTCGGGATTGATCCGTAGGCATTGGTCACGTCCATCATGCCCATGGTGCCGTCCTCGGTCAGACGGTCGCCGCCGACGGTCGATCCCAGCTTTGCTTTCGCTGCCGCGACGGCGTCGATGAAGGCCTTTGGGTCGTGCGAGCCGACGCCATGGGTGCCGCGCACGGCAACGGCCTTGAGGTTTTTGGAGCCCATGACGGCGCCGACACCTGAGCGGCCGGCGGCGCGGTCGCGGTCGTTCATGACGCAGGCGAAGCGGACCATGGTTTCGCCGGCCTTGCCGATGGAGGCAATGCGCATCTGCGGACTTTGGTGGCGGGCCTTAAGTTTATCTTCCGTTTCCCAGACGGTCTCACCCCAAATGAAATTCCGGGCATCCAGGAGCTCCGCCTTATCGTTTTCGATATTCAGATAGACAGGGTGCTTGGACTTGCCCTGGAAAATGACCATGTCCCAGCCGGCAAGCTTCAGTTCGCCGCCGAAGTGACCGCCGGAGTTGGAGCACGCGATGGCATTGGTCAGGGCGCCCTTGGTGATGACCGACCAGCGTCCGCCCGTCGGCGACGTGGTTCCGGTGAGCGGGCCGGTGGCGAAGATCAGTTTGTTTTCCGGCGACAGAGCATCGGCGGCCGGATCCATCTCTTCCATGAGGTAGCGCGACGCCAGACCCCGCAAGCCCAGGTACTGAGCCGCCCAATCCATGTTAAGCGGTTCGCTCTCGGCGGTTCCCGCCGTCAAATCAACGCGCAAGACTTTCTGCTGCCAGCCCATTTCCCAAGGTCCTCCATGGTTTGTGTTTGACCCTAGTATAAAGGCTATTCGGGGCCGTAGGTAAAGAGGGATTCTGTCATTCCGGCGGCGGCGTGTCCAAGGGGACCAGGGTCAGTCCCTTTTTTCTGAGCAGCATTATGTCAGCCATGGCCAAAGTGCGAAAAATTGGCGTGCTCCCATCGCGGTAAAGCCAGACAAATCCATGCTTCTGGTCCGGATGTGGATGGCGGATATCGTCATAGGTTCGGACCTCAATCACAGACGCCGGCTTGTCGGTCGAGCTTTCGGAAATCCACCGCGCCACCACGTTGGCCAATTTTGGCTGGCCGAACATGGGCACCCAATGGATATCTTGTTCCGTCGGCGGCCCGTAGCGTGCCGCGAGATGCTCAGTGACGTCCACGAAAGCCTCCGTGGGAAACAGGACATGAGCCTGGGTGGCCAGTCCCTCGTCATAGCGGATAATGGCGCGGTCCCCGGCAAACACCGCCGGGGAGGCCTTGATTGCCGTCGCAAGCGATTGCGGCCAAATCATGGGATCAACGCAAAAGACAGCGCCCAAGGCCGGTTTTTCGATGCAGCCTTGAGGGGCCTGTTCGTCGCTTACGAATGGCAATCCGAGCCGGATATCGTGGCCGAGTTTGAGATCAATTCCCCGCAACGGCGCGTTCCTGGCGCCCGGCTGGACCGGCGCCGGCGGTGCCGAGATATCGATGGTCAGGGCGCTGGGCGCGATTTGCGGCGGCTCGTCCCCGGGTTCCGGCAGCGATTCGGAAGTTGTTTGGGCCAGGGCAAACGGCGGCGAGATCAAGAGAACGGCGAGAGCGGTAAGGAGGCCCCTCATAGGCCCTAACGTTCGCGTAGCGCCGTGCGGGCGGAATTGAGGAAGGGGTCAGTGAGATAGGCGATGACCGAGCGTTGGCCGGTCCGGATCGAAGCCGTCACCTGAACGCCGGGAACCAGGTTGTAGCGCATGGACTGTCGTTCGAAGTAATCCTGTTCGGTGGCGATACGGACCCGGTAGTAGGGCTGGCCGTCCCTCGTATCCACCGTATCGGGGCTGACTTGCACGACCTCGCCGATCAGATTGCCGAACCGGATGGCGTCGGCTGACGCCAGCGTCACCAGGGCGGTCTGGCCGGGATGGACGTAACCGATATCCTGCGGCAGGAGCTTGGCCTCGATAATCAGCCGGTCGCCGGCAGGGACGATATCGACCACCGTGCCACCAGGGCTGACGACGCCGCCGACAGTGACCACGTGAAGCGTCTTAACCACACCATCGACAGGTGAACGCAACACGGTACGGCGCAATGAGTCCTCGAATTTGCGAACCCGGCTGGTGAATTCCTCAAGCGAGCGGCGTTTCTTTTCCAGGCTTTCGCGGACTTTTTCCTGGAACGAGTCGCGGATCGCCTCGAGCTTGCTGACGGCGCCCTTTTGCGCGGCCTTGGCCTGCCGGACAGCCGACGCGTCCTCGACAATATTGCCCTCCAAGGTGGCTTCCCGCTCCAAAAGATCCAAATGCTGCATGCGGTTGGTCAACTGGTCCTTCATCAGTTCTTCGCTGATGGCGATCTTTTCGTTGAGCAGGGTCAGGCGTTTGCGATGGTTTTCGATGCGCGATGAAATCTCCGCAATTTCCTGTTTGTGCTGATCAATCTTGTCACGCTGCCCCTCAAGCTGATTGTTGATGCGCGAGCGGCGGGTCTTGAACATGGCCTGGGTCTGCAAAACCAAGTCCTGGTGATCGCGGACCAAATCAGCCGCGAACGCCGGCGCCGCGGCGCCCGACGCTTCCGCTTCCAACCGGGTTACGTCGGCCCGAAGCGCCGTGATCCGGGCCCGCAGTTCGTCGACGTCGGCGCCGCTGGCGGTCGGCTCGAGGCTGATCAACGGTTGGTCCTGAGCGACGCTGTCGCCTTCACGAACCAGAATTTCGCGGACAATGCCGCCTTCCAGATGCTGGACACTCTTGACCTGGCTCGACGGAATAACTTCACCCATGGCTGAGCTGACCACATCCAGTCGGCCAAAATAGCTCCAAGCGCCGAAAGCCACGACCAGGGCCGTGCACAGGGCGAAAAACACATGCGTTAGGGTCTCGCTTTCACGGACCTCACTATCGGTGGGGGCGAATGGGTCGTTCACGAGCCCGCCTCCTGCGCCTTATCGTCTCCCGTTTCGGCCTTGGCATCATTCGGCACCTCGACCGGCTTGCGCACCAGGTTGGGAACCGGTTTGACGTTGAGGTCAACGTAATGGGGCGCCGCCTCAAGGATTTGCGGATCGTGGGAGAAGGCAATCACTGTGCGGCCGCGCCGCGACATGTGGTTCATGGCCGTAACAACGGCTTGGGCACCCTCCGCATCCAGTCCCTCGGTTGGCTCATCGACGATCATTAACATGCCGTCCGTGGCCAGAGCGCGGGCCAGGGCCAGGCGGCGGCGGATGCCGAGCGACAGGTTGTTGCCGCTATTGGTGATGTGGGTGTCCAGGCCGTCGGTGCTTTGATCAACAAAGGCCCTGAGCCCGGCCATGTCGATCAACGGGTTCAAATCCGCCATACTCAAATCGGGATTGGCCGTGGTCAGGTTGTCGCTGATGCTGGCATTGAGGAATTTTGGTTCCTGGGGCAGGTAGGCGATCTGTTTGCGCCACCACTCAGGCGCCACCTGTGCCAGATCGACGCCATCGATCAGTATTTTGCCCCGGGTTGGATCGAGCAGGCCGGCGAACAGGCGCGCCATGGTCGTTTTTCCGGCCCCGTTTGAACCGGCGAAGATCAACGTGCTGCCCGGTTCCAAGGACAGATTGACGGATTCGAATAACGGTGTCTTGGCGCTCGGATGGACAAACGCCAAGTCCTGCAATTCCATGCGTCCATTGAATTCGGAAAGCGCGGTGCCGTCGCCGCGCTCGCGGGGCAGCCGGGAGAATTCCTGGAAGGTAGCAAGGGCCTGATTGGCCTTGGCCACGGCTTCGCTCATGGTGGCGAATTTGAGCATCGGCCCAAGCGCCCGCGCGCCCAGGATGTTGGCGCCGATCATGGCGCCGACGTCCAAATGACCCTGAACCACCAGCAACGCCGCGGTCGAGATGACCGCCACGCCCATCAGGGCCTGGGCCGTCATGCCGAGTGACTGTATGAAGCCCTGGCGCTGGGTGACCTTGCGGAACAATTTCTGGAACGCGCCGGTCTCATCGAGCCACTGACGGCGCAGGAATTCGCCGCCGTTGAATGCGCGGATGGTATCACCTGCAATAATCGTCGATCCCACCAACCCGCTTCGCTTGCCCGCGGCGGTCTGCATGTCGCGAGATGGTCGGCGCAATGACGCCAACGTCAGCAACGAGACCGCGAAGGAAACTAACAGGAAGACGGCAACGATCAGGGCGATAATCGGATTGAGCAGGAAGAGCACGCCGACGAACAGCAGGGCAAAGGGAACATCGAGCACAGTGCAGACGTTGTTGGCGTTGTAGGCGGATTGCATTTTTTCGGCGCCGGCGATCATCTCCTGGCGCAGGCCCGGAGAGACCTGCTCCAGGGCTGCGGCCTTGGTGTTGATGAGAGTGCTGAAGGCGCCGCCGGCCAAGGTCCGGTCGTAGGCGGCATTGACGTTGCCCGCCAGGCGCATGCGAATCTGCCGGAACGCCAGTTCCAGGAGAATTGCGGCAACGACCCCGGTGGCCAGCGTCGCCAAGGTTGCATCAACACCGTGCGCGACATAGCGGTTGAGAACCTGGATGACGAACAGCGGCGAGGCCAGGGCGAGGATGTTGGCGAGCAGCGACGCGGCAATCATTTCCGTCGTCAACAGCGGCCGCGCGGCCAAACGGGCAAACAGTTCCTTCATCAGCGTTCAGCACTTCCCAGGGTCATAACAGCCGGCAAAAAACCGGTCGCGGGGGAGCATATCACAGTGTCGGTCGTGAAATCACGTTTGCCGGCGTGGAGCGTTCCAAGGATGGTCACGAAAGTGTTAGGCGATGGTTACGTCGTTAAAGATATTGCCCGCCGTGGCATCGTCGATGCCGCTCAGCGTCGCCATGTGAACGAGCGCCGTGCCGTCCGTTCCCGAGTTCGTATCGGCGTCGTAATAGATGCGCGTATCACCGTCGGAATTGGAAATCAGGAAGAAGGCCGCGCCCGTATGCGTGCCGCCGGTGATGGCGTTTTCCAACTCGCCCAGGTCGCCGGTGCCGGTGGTGGTGTAGGCGAAGCCGGAGTCGAAATCCACTTGATAAAGCTCACGGTCGCTCTGGCCGGCGAGGTTGGAAAGCGTCGTTGCGACATCGGTGATGAAGGTCGTCACCACGGCATTGGCCAGGGCGCCGACGCCGAGCGAGCCGAAAGCCGCGTTGGCGAACGTGATGTCGTCCGAGGCCAGTGTAAATCCGGTAATGACGTCGCCGCCGCTTGTCCCGCTACCGTCCGTCGTCGCCGTGTATCTGTAAACGTCCGCGCCGCCGCCGCCGGTGAGCGCGTCGCTCCCGGTGCCGCCGGTGATGGTGTCGGCCCCGGCGCCCCCAGTGATAACATCATTACCGGCCGATCCCGTCAGGGTAAATGCCGTGGCGGTTTCCGCCGACACGTTAATGACGTTGGTACCGGTGGTCGAGGTATCTAGCGACAGGTCAATTTCGGTGATGCCAAGCTCGGCAACGGCATCACCCAACGTGATGGAAATGACGTTGGTATTTGCCTCTTTGGCGACGATCTTTTCAACATTGGAGACCGACGAGAAGGAGTCGCCAACCGCGATGGTCAAGGCCGAAGTCCCTTCGATGGATATGGCGTCGGCCGTGCCGGCGCCGCCGTCTATGGTGTCCTGCACGGCGTTGCTGGTAATCAGATCGCTGGTGCCGTCATAGACGAAGATGTCGTCGCCGCCATCGCCATTGAGGGTATTGGCGCCGCCACCGCCGAAGATGATGTCATTGCCGCCGCCGCCGTTGATGGTGTCCGCCACGGTGTTGCCGCCGTGCAGATCATCGATGCCGGCCGAGCCCGTCAGGGTATAGGCCGTGCCGGTTTCCGCCCCCACGTCGACGACGTTGGTGGCGGTGGCGTCGGTATCCGCCGACAGGTCAATTGTGGTCAGGCCGAGCGCGGCAACGGCATCGCTCAGCGTGATGGAAATGATTTGATCCGAGGCGCCGTTGGCGATGATCCGTTCAACCCCGGTGACGCCGGCGAAGACATCAGAAGCCGTAATGGTGAAGGTCGCGCCGCCGTTGTTGTTGATGGCGATGGCGTCGCTTGTGCCGGTGCCGCCGGTGATGGCAGTGTCGACTGTGGTGTTGGAGGAGAACAGATCGGCCGTGGCGGCATAGATGAAGGTATCATTGCCCGCCCCGCCATCCAGCGAATCAGCCCCGGCATTGCCCGTAACCACATCGGCGCCGCTGCCGCCGGTGAAGGTATCAACCCCGCCGCCGCCGCTGAGAGTCACGGTGCCGTTGGTCTCATTGGAGGCGTTAATGGTGACGGCGGCACTGGATACGTTGGTCGACGCATCGATTGTCAATGACGCGGCGGACGCGACGTTGCCGTCCGCCAGCGTCAGGTTATAAGTACCATTTGTCGCGAGGGTCCATTTTTCGAATCCGGAGACGGCGCCGAGTTCCGTCGCGTCCAGCGTCAGGCCGCCGCCGTTGAAGTTCAGTAAATCGTTGCTGCCGCCGCCGCCGCGCAGCAAAATTCCAGCCTCGCCATCCAGCATCGAAGTTGTGATGAACGCACTGATTGTGCCGTCGGTTTCGGCTGCCGCGTCAATGGAGGCGTCGTTCGCACCCGCCACCAATTCGGCGTTAATAAACAGGTTCACTCCCGACGCGATGTTTGCATCGTCGAGTACCACGGTAAAACTCACATTGCTGTCGTTAAAAGTCCAGTTTTCAAAATCGGTGATATTGACGAGTTCAGCGGCGGAAAGGTCGGTGGCGCCGACAATCTTCAGCGTGTCGGAACCGCCGTTGGCGTCCAGTGTCGCCGCCGCGCCTTCCAGCATGGCGGATGCCACTGTCACCGTGTCTGCCGCAGTGCCGCCGGTGTAATTGATGGTGCCGTCGGTTTCCAGCGTCGCGTCAAAGGTCATCGTGTTGCCGGTAAGCACCGCCGATGCGTCAACATTCAGGGTCGCGCCGCTAGCAACGTTCCCCGCCGACGTTCCCAGGGTGGACGTGTTGTTGTCTGCCAGGACCCAGTTTTCGAATGCGGAAACGTTGACGAGTTCGGATGCGCCCAGGCTGACCGTCCCCGTGGCGTTGATGGTGAAGGTGTCGTTGGTGCCGCCGCCGCCGCGTACCAGGATTCCCGCCTCGCCATCCATCATGGAATCATCAATGGTGACGTTAATGGTGCCGTCGGTTTCGGCTGCCGCGTCGATGGAGGCGTCGTTGGTGCCCAGCACCGCCGTGGCGTTGACGGTCAGGGTTGCTCCTGACGCGATATTGGCATCGGCCAGGACCAGGGTATAAGCGACGTTGTCATTGAACGTCCAGGTCTCAAAATCTGAGATGTTGGCGAGCTCCGTGGCGGAAAGGTTTGCGGTGCCGATGAGGGTCAGCGAATCGGTGCCGGCGTTGCCGTCGAGCGTTGGCGCCTCACCATCGACCATGGCGGACGCCACTGTCAGGTTATCGACGCCGCCGCCGCCGGTGTAGTTGTGCACACTGGTGGTGGTGATGAGGCGGGTATCGACGGTCGCCGTGGCGCTGGTCAGCGCCGTGGCGTCGATGGTGAGCTTGGTGGCCGAGGGGTCGGTGAAGGCGTTGATGCTGGGCATGACCAGGGTGTAGTTGGCGTTCGATCCCAGCACTATGTTCTCGAACTCGCGGATGCCGCCGAGCTCGGTGGCGTCCAGGTTGGCGGTGCCGATCAGGGTCAGCGTGTCGATGCCGCCGTTGCCGTTGAGCACCGCCACATCGCCCTCCATCATAGCCGAAGCGACGGTCAGGTTGTCGACGCTGGCGGCGCCGGCGAAATCGATCCTGCCGTCGGTTTCGGCCTGGGCGTCGACGGTCACAGTGTTGGCGCCGGTCGCCGTGGAGATGAAATCCAACGTCGCGCCCGAGGCTGTGTTGGCGGCGTTGAGGGTTAAATTATGGGTGCCGCCGTCCAAAAGCCGCCAGGTCTCCCAGGCGGTGATGTTGGCCAGCTCGGCGGCGTTCAGCGCGACGCCGTCGCCGGTGAACCGGAGATCATCGGACGTGGCGGTGTTGGCGGTCAACGTCACCGCGGCGCCGTCGACCATGGTCGAGGATACGGTCAAGTCGGCGTTGCCGGTGCCGCCGAGGAAGGTGATCAGGCCGTCGGTCTCGGCGCTGGTGTCGAAGTTGCCCGCCGAGGTCCGTGCCGAATAGTCGATGGTCAGTGTGGATCCCGAGGCGACATTGCCCGCCGCCGTGGTGATGGTATGGGTGATGTTGGAGCCGTAGGTCCAGGTTTCCCAATTGCTGAAGTTGGCCAACTCGGTGGCGTCGAAGGTAATGGAGCCGGTGCCGTTGACGGTCAGTACGTCGCCGGTGCCGCCGCCGCCGTCGTAGGTCACGGCATTGCCTTCGATGGATGCCCCGGTGACGGTCACCACATCGGTGCCGTCGCCGCCGGTGATGGTCTCGACGTTGGTCGCCAGGGCTATTGTCGCGCCGCCCGAGGCCAAGGATATAGCGTCCGTGCCGGTGCCGCCGGTAATAGTCTCGACCGCCGACACGTTGCCCAGCGTGACGCCGGCATTGTTCAAGGTCAGGATGTCGGTGCCGGCGCTGCCGGTAAACGTCTCGATGCCGCCGGTGATGGCAACGGTGCCGCCCGCGCCGACCAGCTTGATTTCATCGGTGCCGGAACTACCGATGATGTTTTCGATGTTGGTGACGCCGCCGGTTCCTGAGACGCTGGAGGCGGCGTTCAGGTTGAGGGTATCGTTGCCTGTGCCGCCGTCGAGGGTGGAGGCTAGGAAAGCGCCGGCGGTGTTGACGTTAAAGGTATCGACGCCGGCGCCGCCGGTGATGGTCGTGAACCCGAATGTCGAGAGATTAAAATTATAGGTGTCGCCGGTGCTGCCGTCGCCGCTGCCGCCGCCATTTAGTACTTCGACGCCGTTAACAGAATCGCCCGTGCTGCCGGACCGCGACGCGGTCAGCCCGGAGTTTGAAAACGTGAAAGTTTGGGCTACATCCAGAGACGTGTAATTGAGCGTATCGCTGGTTCCCGTGTCGCCTTCGATGTCGTTGGAGCTTGCGGCGACGGTAACATTGAAGACGTCGTTGCCGGCTCCACCCTCCAAATCATTTTCACCGTCCTTGCCGTCGAGAATGTCGTCGTCGGCACCGCCAAATATGGCGTCCCCGGCGACAGAACCGGTCAGGGTATCATTACCGCCCTTGCCGAACAGTATCGAGCCGATGATGGTAGCGCTGTTTGTAAAGCCGCTCATATCGATGGTATCGGCGGTGCTGGTACCGGCGACAATGAACCCTCTCTGGGAACTGGTCACATCAAGCGAATTTTGCAGGATAATTCCGCCCGTATCGAAATTGAGAAGGTCGCTGTCCAGAGCCTGGAGTTGCTCGATCTGACGGGTGGCGTCAATGGTGTTGGCGACGGAAAAGCCGCTGGTTAGCTCGGTGATATCGACACTGGTTGAAACATCCGTGTCAATTTCGATGCGCACGAAGTCGGTGGTGTTGCTGGCCGTGTTCGACATGACAAGAGCGACATCGTCCAGGGCTTCGAAGGTGAGGCGGTCGCTGGCGCCGCCGAGGTCGGTCAGCAGGTCGGTGCCGCCGAAAGCCGCCTCATTCTGGGCATAGACGAACTCCGTATTGTCGGGGCCACCCTGCAAAGTGTCGTTGCCGACGGTGGCGTCCTTTTCGTCGACGAAGACCGTATTGTCATCGATTGGGTCAATGATGTCGTCATCAGGATCGAAAAATGGATCGTCGAAAAACGGGTCGCCGAAGCCGAACGGATCACCAAACCCGAAAGGATCGCCGAAGCCGAACGGATCACCGAAGCCGAACGGATCGCCGAATGGGTCGCCGAAAGGGTCGCCGAACGGATCGCCGAACGGATCGCCAAACGGATCGCCAAACGGATCGCCAAACGGATCGCCAAACGGATCGCCGGCGTCATTATCACCAGGCCCGCCCTGGCCGGCGTTGCCGCCCGCACCCTGTTGATCACCGACGCTAGAGCCTAGCCCGCCGAGCGAGTCATTCAATAATCCGCCCAGAGACGAATCAATCGAACCCTGGGTGCCAAAGACGTCCGGATTGACTGACAAGGCGGCCAGGGCTTCGGTCTCGACCACTGCGCCGGCGGCTGCGGACATTGCGTCTTCGAGGCTACCGCCGGCGGCCAGCGTCTCAGCGAACGCCTCTTCCGCCGCTCCTTGCGTATCGGGTCCGACCGGCCCTTCACCCTCTATCGGCGCTCCGCCTTCCGCTTGGGCTTCAGTGTCGGCGCCGGTCTCGCCGTCGGCGGCGGCATCCGCCTCGCCGCCGGTGGTGCCCTCGCCGGCGTCGCCGGTCGTATCCTGGGGGGCGTCGTCTTGCTGGTCGCCGCTCCCTGTGTTTGCTGCTGTGGGGACGGTCGGCGCCGCCGCCACAGCCGCCGCATAAAACTGACTAACCGCCGCCGCCGGCAGGATCACTGGAATCGACGGCGGCGAATAGGGGCTTGTTACCTGGGTTGTGGCATTCGGCTGATTGAGGGTTTGCGAGCCGACGGCGTTAGTAATCACCATCTCGCCGGTCAGTGTGTCGCCCCCCTGCTGGCCGCCAAGCGAGTTAGGATCAATGAGAATGCCGCCCTGGCCGTCTTCCTCGGTGAACAACGAGAACGTATCGCCGCGCGAACCGCCTGCCTTGCCGCCGCCCGCCGTGCCGCGGATGCCGACAGTGGATGTCGGCGTCCTGATGATCATGGCGTCAATATCGGTCTTGGCGATCTGGCCGGAAACGAAGGTGAACACACCCTGTGCGACATTGAAGACCGAGCTTCCCTCCTGGCTGCCGGGGTCGTAGACCATCTCGTCGATGACCATGGAGCCGCTCTCGGCTAGGGAGAAGGTGGAATTGTCGGCGAACACGATGCCGACGCTGCCACTGGCGTCGGTCTCGACCGCGTCACCCTGGAAGATATCGACGCCCTCGGCGGCCTTGATTTTGCTGCCGTCGGTGCGGGTGATGAAGACCACACCCTTGGCAACCTCAATCTTACCAACGGGCTCATCCGCAACGGCTTGAGAGAGTTCGACGATGTCCTGAATGTCAGATCGAATGACAGGCTGCGGCGACGTGTCGTTCATGGCGGTATCCTACCATAATCGTCACCCCTTACCAAAAGCCCCAGGTGTATTATTCGATCTTTGGATTAAGAGTTTATGAATCAACGGCGGTATAGTCAGATGGACTCCCAAGACCGGCCCAAAGGCTCACAGCAATGCAGCAGCGCCTACCCCTGTTCAGATCCAAGCTTCCCACACTGGAGAAGCTGGAGCCCTATCTGAAGGAGATCGATGGCAATCGCCATCATTCGAACTTTGGCCCGCTTCACCAGCGTTTCACGCAACAGCTGGAACTTCACGTCGGCTCCGGTGATGGGAGCATCGCACTCACTGCAAACGGCTCGCTTGGCCTGTTGCATGCCCTGGGCGCGCTTGGCGTCCAGGCGGGTGGATTGTGCGCGATGCCGTCCTGGACCTACCCAGCTACGGCGGCGGCGGCCTGTAGCGCCGGCCTGACGCCGTGGTTCGCGGACGTGGACCCGGGCACTTGGGCCTTGAACCCTGATACTCTGCGGGCCGCATTGTCAGATGCGCCTGGTCCTGTGTCCGCGGTGATTGCCGTGGCGCCATTCGGCAGCACCCTCGACGTTGCCGCCTGGGACGACTTCACGGATGCCACCGGCGTGCCGGTGGTGATTGACGCCGCCAATGGTTTCGACGCGCTCACCGTGGGGCGCTCGCCGACCATGGTTAGCCTGCACGCGACAAAAGCCTTCGGTGTCGGCGAGGGGGGCTTTGTCGTTTCTTCGGATGGCGATTTGATCCAGCGTGTGAGTGGCCTGACCAACCACGGGTTTACGGAATCGGGTACGGCGGCATTGCGCGGCGTTAATGCCAAACTCAGTGAATACGCCGCCGCCGTCGGTCTTGCCGCCTTCGAAGACTGGCCGGCCACCCGGGAAGCCTACGGGGCGCTTCAACGCAAGTATCTCGACGCGAATGCGGAAATTCCCGGCATTGATCCGGCGCCGGACCATGCCGTTGATAGGGTGACATCGACGTTTAACGTTGTGCTGCCGGGGGATGCCGAACTGGCAATCGCGGCCCTGGGCGAGCGGAAAATCGAGGCGCGCAAATGGTGGGGTGAGGGTTGCCACCGTCAACCGGCCTACGCGGAATTTCCTCGCACGGACCTACCGGTCACGGAATTTCTCGCCGCCCGCGTTGTTGGCCTGCCGTTCTACCTCGATATGACCGAGGCGGATGTCGAGCGCGTTGCCGGCGCGCTGGTGGATTACGTCGCACAAACGGAATGAAACGGGATATGGCGGCGGACAATCTTTCGATCGATGAGTTTGCGCAGCTGGTGGAAAACAGTGACCCGGCCGCGTTTGATGTGCTGCGCCGAATCCTCGAACATGTGTCAAGCGGCGGGGAGCTGTTTGTCCGCGATGCTGAGAGCCCCGAAGACTATGACCCACGGCCCCGGTATATTCGCTTGGCCAATGCTATTTTCGCTCTACTCGACGATCCGGACTCCACGCTCACGCCGGAACATCTCGACACGCTGGCCTATCATAACCGGCACCTGACGTCGATTTTCCAGATGGCGTGGCCGCGCGGGGCCGAGCGGGTGTTTCGGCATATCGCGGACGCGCATGGTGGAATGACCGACTCGGCCAGGCTTGCCAGAATGCTGGCGGTATCCAGTATCGTCGGCTCGAACGGACTCAATTGGGAGAAGCTTCTGGAACTGCATCCGGAGATTGCCTTTCCCTTATTTCTCGCCAACTTCACCCACTCGACGCTACTCGATCCGGAGGCCGAAGCGTATCGCGACGCCTTGTTTGCATTGGCGCCGCTGCTCGACGACATCCCCCTCCGGACAAACGCGCTCTGGGTTTTGGCCGAGGCCTGGATGCTGTGCAGTTACGCCACGGCGCCGGACCGCCACCGCCTCAAACGGCACCTCAACGCGATGATCGGCGGTTTGCTGCAACGGAACGACTTTCACTCTCTGGCGCCACCCAAAACCCGGGTCCTGAAAGACCGACCGACCCTTGTCGTGGTTGCCGATGTGTTGCGCTCGAGCCATGTCATCTACAGAACCTACGTTCATTTTCTACGCCAGATCGCGACGCGCTTTCGGCTTGTGCTGATTACTCTAAAAGGCGGCGTCGACGACACCTCGGCGGCGCATTTCGAGGACGTTTTTACATTCGAGCAATCCGACGGGCTTCTCGAATCTGTTGCCTCGAAGTTGAAGGAAATAACGCCCGACATCATTTACTACCCAAGCGTCGGCATGACGCTGACAACGGTGCTTCTCAGTAATCTCCGCCTAGCTTCCATCCAAATCGCCAGCGTCGGCCATCCGGCCACCACCCATTCACCGGCCATGGACTACATGGTCATGGGACACGAATACCTGGACGAGGCAGCGGAATACAGCGAACAGGTCATGCTGCTGCAAAGCGGCGGCGCGCTGTTTACGCCGTCACCGAATTCCCCGCCCACCGAGGCCCTAATTCGCGAAAACCCGGACCCCATTCGGATTGCCGTTCCCAGCTCACCCATGAAGTTGAATTCTGCGTTTCTGAGCTTATGCTCTCGCGTCGCCGAGGAAAGC